>ERZ832973.178-NODE-178-length-86948-cov-9.331592_pt1 | contig 86948 bp, 70 predicted proteins | sample MGYA00519950_ERZ832973 | MGnify/ENA primary metagenome ERZ832973 (study PRJEB31850, sample SAMEA3708734) | human gut metagenome | biome: human gut; feature: human-associated habitat; material: faeces | place: China | collected 2014 ... | reverse complement strand
TTGTTACTCTTCACGGGTAGGAATTTTCTGAACTGAAAATTCCGTATGATACCGTTGGGGTCGCGGATTTTGCCGATTCGGAATGCGGAGCATCGGCAAAATCCTGTTATAGTGCGCGGGCATGGAGTGCCCGTGTACTGTAACATCTCTTTCCTTTACTGCAGCCACGCGTCAAACAATTTCGCCGCGATCGGAGCCGCAGTGTGTCCGCCGGAACCGCCTTCCTCGACGATCACGCAGACTGCGATCTTCGGATCATCCGCCGGAGCAAAGCCTACAAACCAGGCGTGGGTCTCTTTTGCCTTGTCAACTTCCGCAGATCCTGTCTTTCCTGCCACCTGGTAGGAATCCCGCTTCAAGGCGGATCCTGTTCCGACGTTGACAACCTGTACCATCAGATTCTTTAAGGCGTCCGCCTCGTTCGGCACCATCAGTTCTCCCGCCACTGACGGGGAAAACTTCCGGATCACATCGCCGCCGGAATTCTCCACATGATCCATCAGATACGGTTTCATCAGAATCCCGCCGTTCGCGATCGCTGCAGTGATCAGGAGGTTATGCATCGGGGACATCAGTGTCTGTCCCTGTCCGATACTTGTCTGCAGGACTTCCCATGTCTCTGCGTCCGGCTGCATCTTGAAGGTGCTCCTGCTGTACGGAATGTCGAGCGGCAAACTCCGGTTAAACAGCAGCTGCTCCGCAAGATTCCGGTAGCTTGTCAGATCAAGCTCTGTGCCGAGGTTCGCGAACGCTCCGTTGCAGGAGTTTGCAAACGCCTGCGTAAAGTCCTGGGACCCATGAGCCGTCTTGTGGTAGCACTGGATCTTATTATTCTCAAATGAAAAGATCCCGCTGCAGTCAAAGTGATAGTCATTGTATGCGCCCGGGTGCTCTCTCATATACTCCAGGGCCGTGACGATCTTGAAGGTGGAGCCCGGCGGGTAAAGTCCCTGGGTCGCACGGTTCAACATTTTTGCCTCCGTGCTGTCCCCGTTTACAAGGTCCTGCCAGTTTGCCGCCACCGTGTTCGGATCGAACGACGGTTTTGACACCATGCAGAGGATCTTTCCGGTATCCGGCTCGATGGCAATGACCGCTCCCCGGTTCTTTCCGAGTGCGTCCGAGGCGATCTGCTGCAGATTCACATTTAAGGTTGTCACCACATTGTCACCGACGCTCTTTCTCCCCATGATTTCATCCGCCGTCTGCTCGATCAGGTTTGTATGGGACCGCAGGAGGTCAAAGTTTGCCAGCGACTCGATTCCGGTCTTTCCCACCGTCGAATACCCCACCACATGGGCAAACAGACTGCCGCATGGGTACTCACGGGTCTCTGTCCCGTCAGAACCGGTCGCTGTCACGGTCCTCGCAAGCACGGTCCCGTCATCGGCAAGGATCTTTCCGCGGGTGACCCGGTCCTCGAAGATCGTCGCTCTGGCATTGTAAGGATTGTCGATCACCGTATCGCTCTTCACAACGAGAAAGTATCCCAGATAGATCCCCATCGCTAGAAATAAAAATACTGCTGCATACACAAACCAGAGGATATTCCGGTTTGCTTTCGGATTCGGTTTACTCTTCTTCACTTGAATGTTCCTCCTCCTCTTCTTCTCCGCGTTTTAAGACGTAGAGTCCCTGAATGACCTGGAATATAATAAATGTGGAGACGATGGAACTTCCGCCGTAGCTCACAAGCGGCAACGTCACACCCGTCGACGGGATAAACTTTGTCACACCGCCGATCGTCAGGAACACCTGTGTGATATAGACGCTTCCAAGCCCGAATGCAATCAGTTTGTAGAACATCGCCTGCATCTTCATCGCGATCATCATGAACTGCATATAGCAGCCAAGGCACAAAAACAGAACACAGAGCGCATAGAGCGCTCCCATCTCCTCGGAGATCGCTGCAAAGACAAAATCCTTGTCCACCACCGGGATCTTCTCCGGCATTCCGCGGTATAATCCCATTCCGAACCAGCCGCCTGTTCCGATCGCGAACAGCGCCTGGGCAACCTGGTAGCCCTTGTTCGCGATATCAGACCACGGATCCGCCCAGGCCTCCACACGTCTTCTCACATGCGGGAAAAGGTAGTAAGCCGCGACCGCTGCAACGGATCCGCCTGCGATGCCTGCACCGAACCACAGATAACTGGATGTCGCGACAAAGAGCATCGTCATATAGGCCACGAAAAAGATCAGCGCACTTCCCAGGTCCTTCGAGAGCACCAGGACCAGAACATGGACCGCCGCAACAACGGTCGTCTTAATGATCGTGTCCCGGTCTGTCGACTGGTAGAACATGGCAGCCACAAAGAATACAAAGCTGATCTTTACAAACTCGGATGGCTGCACCGTAAATCCCCCGAACGTCAGGGAGAGCTGGGCTCCGTAGGAAGTATTTCCGATCACGCACACCACGGCGAGAAGCACAAGCCCCAGGATCCCGTAGACCCACGGAAACGTGACAAGCTGCCACACCCGGTCGATGATGAACGGGATGATCCACGTCACGACTGCTGCCACCGCAACGATCGCAAACTGACGCATCGCCCGGTCGGGATTCAGTCTTGTCAGGATAATAAATCCCGTTGCCAGGAGCGTGCACATATTGTTGACGAGAAGCTTGGAGCTGTTCCGGTAAAACAGGCGGGTCAGATAGATATACAGCAGGAAAAACAGCACCTGCACCCCATAAAAGGCCAGCATCGTCACAGATCCCGTATTCAGCCAGATCAGGACATTCGCCAGAAAGTGAAGCATAAACAGGCACACGAGCTGACGCCCGCAGACGCGATCTTTTCCCTCCTCATCCCGCACGGAAAAGAAACGGAAATTGTAATAGGTATCCAGGGCAATGAGAAGGATCATCAGGTATCTCGATATTTGTATGATCAGATTCGTCAAAAATTATCACCTACTCTACTCCGCGCTTAAAATGTCCGCGCGTAAACTGATTTTTCAAAACAGACGGTTCTGCTGCCTTTTCTCCCAGAGCGTACTCCTCGAAAAACGCGTCCAGGATCTCGCCCGCAGCCGCCGGTTCCTCTACCGTAAAGTTCAGGCGGAGCGCCTTCGGTCCGAGTCCTTCCACCGAAGCCGAAAGTCCAAGAAGAGAAAGCGGAGCCGAGTTGTAGATCGTGTTATAACAAAAACGGCACTGATTCACCACCGGGAAACGCATCTCTTTGCGGTCCTTCAGCCACATGATCTCCGGTTTTCCGGAACATCCGAGCGTCGTCTTCCTGATACACTGTGCGGAGATCATCATCGGCAGATAGCCGTATACGATCATCTCTCCGTGGATCCCGGAATCCCGGATCTCCCGCTCATTCAACTCCACAGGAACGGTCAGACGGTCTGCCCCGTACTGCTCCATCGCCTCCCCGGCCAGGTGGTTCCAGGAATACATTCCCTGGTCAAAAAAGAGCGGCAGCCCGATCCCAGCTTCCTTAAGGAATCCCGGTTCTTCCATTGATCCGATCCCGAGAGCGTCAAAACCGGCGTTCTTTAAAAGATCCATCTGCTTTCTAAAATACTGCTCCGCCTCTTTCCGGAAGATTCTCGGCATCATCAGATAACATCTCACTCCGGCCTCATGGCAGCGGTCCGCAAGTTTTTTCCACTCCTGGGCATCAAAGCTCTCCGACGCCAGATAGATCCCGTATTCTCCCGCGGATAATTTCCGGTACATCTTGAACTTCCCGAGAACTGTCTCGAACTGTGCCTTTGTCTGGACAAACGCAGTAAATTCTGGGATCTTTTCCGACGGTTTCCTTACAGGAAGCGTCTCCTCTTCCTTTGTCGGAGGAACTGAGCTGTTTCTCCGATATCCGGAAAGGATCTCTTCCTTAAGTTTTTCCAGGACATCCCGACGCATCTTATTTAACGCCTGTACCGGCATGAACACATTTCCCTCGCACTCCACGGAGAGATCTGTGAAGGTGAACATGGAATCTCCCGTCTTTGAGAGCTGTTTCCGGATGCGCTCCGCGTCCATCGGGGCATTCTTTGCCTCCTCAGCAGGCTGGGATTCCTCCCAGGCCGTATTTCCGGCCTCATCTGACACAGAAAAATATCCCGCGTTTCCAACCGCGATATACGCATTTCCCGTCACCGGGATCTTCTTCTCCGTATTTACATAGGTGCGGTCCAGATAGTCGAAAAGCTCCTGGTTCACGTCGCGGTATTCCGGTTTTTCTTTCAGGACTACCATATCCCGGCCATTGTGGGCTCTGTAATAGCCCTGTGACTGCCCGCCGCGGTCAAAAAGGGCGAGCAGGGCGTCACGGTCCGCCTGGTCTACATGGTACCCGGCGCGGCCCTCTTTTAAATAGAGGTCCACATATTTCCGGTAAATGCTCACGACACCGGCCGTATAGCGCGGGCTCTTCATCCGTCCCTCGATCTTTAAGGAACAGACTCCTGCTTCCAGGATATCCGGGATCAGATCCAGGGTGCAGAGGTCCTTTAAGCTTAAAAGATACTTCTCGCTCTTTTTATTGACATATTTTCCATTCTGCTCCGCGTCAAAAGGCAGACGGCAGGTCTGGGCACAACGCCCTCTGTTTCCGCTGCGCCCGCCGATCAGACTTGAAAACAGGCACTGGCCGGAATAGCAGTAGCAGAGCGCCCCGTGGACGAACGTCTCCACCTCAAGCCCTGTATCATCATAAATCTCGCGGATCTCCTTCAGTGAAAGCTCTCTCGCCGGGACCACGCGGACAGCGCCTAACGACTTTAAGTCCCTCGCGCTGTACTTTCCCGTCACGGTCATCTGGGTACTGATATGCACCGGCAGATCCGGAAAGTGTTTCCGGATATAGGTGAGTGCGCCCATATCCTGGACCAGGACAGCGTCCAGCCCCGCCTCGTAATATGGTTTCAGATAGGAATACAGATCCCACATTTCTTTTTCTTTGACGAGAGTATTGACTGTCATATAGATCCTGCATCCGTGAATGTGCATAAAATCGATCGCCTTTACCATCGTCTCCTCATCCAGGTTGTTCGCATAAGCGCGCGCGCCAAACCGGCTTCCGCCGATGTAGACTGCGTCCGCTCCCGCGTTCACCGCTGCCACCATACTCTCGTAGGAGCCGGCCGGTGCGAGGATCTCAACCGTTCTGTTCTTCATCTTGTCTCCTTCTTTACATCAGGATCTGCAGCTGGCTGGATCCAGCAGCTGCAGATCCGCATATATTTACAGTCACATTCCCGGGGACAACCCGTATTTTCCCCGGCTAGTCCTCTTTCTGGGCAGCCTCCTGCTTCATCTGAAGGCTGATCAGCTCATGTTTCAGGCTGTAGATCTCTTTCTCCATCTCATCCTTCTGGGCGCGCAGCATCATCGCTTCCTGAAGCGTCTTAAAATAATCATCCGCAAGATTTAAGTAGATCATGACTTCCTGGTAATCTTTGTTCTGTCTTGTAAAACCCGGCTGCGCCTTTAATACGGCAACTTTTTCATTGATATAGGCAGCCACTTTCTGCAGATATTCCGGGTCTTCCGCTCCGCCCAGTGTATAGACGTTTCCATTGATCAGTACTTCTGTATAATTCTTCTCTTCCATTCCAATATTCCTCACTTTTTCTCCCCGCATGACCGTTCTTCTGCCTTCCGGTCAGCGAAAAGATCTATCTTAACTGGTAACTGTTTCATATTCTCACAGCTGTCATATTTTTTCATTCTTTTGCCGTCTCAAGTCCGAAATGTCTGTAGGCGAGATCCGTCGCCATTCTTCCTCTCGGAGTGCGCATGATGAGCCCGTTCATCAGAAGATACGGCTCATATACGTCTTCTAACGTCCCGGAATCCTCCCCGATCGACGCTGCTAACGTCTCCAGTCCCACCGGACCGCCGGAGAATTTCTGGATCAGCGTGAGGAGCAGGGTCCTGTCATTATTGTCGAGACCGAGTTTATCGACATCCAGGATATCGAGGGCAAAGTCCGCCACATCTCTTGTGATCGCGCCGTCATATTTTACCTGGGCAAAGTCGCGCACTCTCTTTAAGAGGCGGTTTGCCAGTCTCGGAGTTCCTCTGGATCTTCTGGCGATCTCAAACGCGCCCTCCTCATCGATCTCAACGCCGAGAACCTTCGCGGAGCGCTTTACGATCACACAGAGTTCCTCCGGCGTATAAAATTCCAGCCGCTGGATCACGCCGAAACGGTCACGGAGCGGGGCTGTCAAAAGTCCTGCCCTCGTCGTTGCGCCCACCAGCGTAAATTTCGGAAGATCCAGCCGGATCGAGCGGGCCGAGGAATCTTTTCCCAGCATGATATCGATGGCAAAATCCTCCATCGCGGGATATAATACTTCCTCCACCTGGCGGTTCAGTCTGTGGATCTCATCCACGAACAGGACATCGCCTTCCTGGAGATTATTTAAGATCGCGGCCATCTCCCCCGGTTTCTCGATCGCGGGACCGGAGGTCACTTTCAGATTCACGCCCATCTCGTTCGCGATGATCCCGCAAAGCGTCGTCTTTCCGAGTCCCGGAGGACCGTAGAAAAGCACATGATCGAGCGCCTCCCCGCGGCTCTTCGCCGCATCGATGAAGATCTTCAATGTAGATTTGATCTTCTCCTGACCGATATAATCTTTTAAATATTGCGGGCGCAGAGTCCCATCTATTTTCTTATCTTCTTCCGTCTCTTCGGTCGTAATGATTTTCCGGCTCATAATATTTCCTATCCTGTCTTAGTTTCTGCTCCTCTGATACCGAATTGCCTCATACGCTGCGGTATCATAAAAACGCAAGATGTTTCAGCGCACCCTTTAACACATCCTCGGAAGTCATCGTTTCCGTGATCGTCACTTTCTTCACGGCCGTCTGTGCCTCGGATGCGGAATATCCGAGCGCCGTGAGTGCCTCCACTGCCTCTTTTCCGGCTTCCGCCATTCCGGAGAATTCCATCTTTCCTGTCTCTTCCGGTTCCACCCCGGCAAACAGGACGTCCTCCGCTTTTACCTTGTCCTTGAGGTCAAGAATGATCCTCTGGGCCGTCTTTGCTCCGACACCGGGTGCCTTTGAGATCGCCTTCGCATCGCCGGAGAGCACCGCCATCCGCAGGACATCCGGCTTCAGGGCGGATAAGATCCCGAGCGCACTCTTCGGTCCCACTCCGTTCACTCCGATCAGCTGGCGGAACATCTCAAGATCCTGTTTCGAGAGAAATCCATAGAGGCTCATTCCGTCCTCGCGCACAGAAAAATAGGTATAGATCTTTACTTCCTCCCCAAGTCCCGGCAGTTCCCCGAGAACCGACGACGGAATAAAGATCCGGTAGCCGATATTCCCCGCCTCGACAACGACGGAATCTTCCCTCTTTTCCTCCAGAGGACCACGTATATATGAAATCACTGGATGAACCTCCTTAATCATAATGCATGTCGTAATCATACCATAGCCGCCATTTAAGTGCAAGCAAAACCGCCGGCGGAATCGAACATATTTTCGATTTTATTTTATCGATGCTTCATTGACTTTCCAAAAGCCCACAGGTATAATCAGAAAACGCAGACACCGAACATAAACACTACAGGAAAAACGTATGATCACAATAGAAAAAACATTTCCCGGCACCATCGCCTACCCGTTAGAGCGCCTCGGCGACCCGGAAAAACTCGTCTTTTTTGACATCGAGACCACGGGATTCTCCGCTGGCTACAACACGGTGTATCTCATCGGCTGTATCTGGCCGGAAGGAGATCAGCTCCGCTTTATCCAGTGGTTTGCCGACACAAAAACTGCCGAGACCGATGTCCTCAATGCATTTTTTGAATTTTTAAAGAATTTCCGCACCCTCGTCCATTTCAACGGGGACATGTTCGATATCCCCTTTGTCACAAAGCGCGCCGGCACATTAAAGCTCACTCCCACGTTTGACTGCGTGGAAAGCATCGATATCTTCCGCCGGATCAAACCATTCAAAAAACTCCTCGGTCTGCCTGACATGAAGCAGAAGACCATCGAGCGGTTTTTAAAGATCAGCCGCGAGGATCTCTATAACGGCGGCGAGCTGATCGAAGTCTATCTGGACTATCTGAAGACCCGGGATGAGGAAGAAAAGCGCCTTCTTCTCCTCCACAACGAGGATGACTTAAAAGGAATGCCGTCACTTCTCCCAGTCCTCTTCTATCCGGACTTTTTCGCTCAGGATTTCACATTGAGCTCTGTGAGGGAAGCTTCCGGTGAGACGGACCGGCTTCTCCTCTCCCTGGCCGGAGATCCGGAAACGATCCTTCCGGCCCCGGTGAGTGCCTCTGTCCCCGCCTACGCTTTTCGGGCAGACAAAGACCGGATGGAGCTTTCCATCCGGGTCTACAAAGGCACATTGAAATATTACTATCCGAACTATAAAGACTACTACTATCTGATCTACGAGGACACTGCGATCCATAAGAGCGTCGGCGAGTTTGTTGACAAGGACGCCCGGATCAAGGCAACGAAGGAGACCTGCTATACGAAAAAAGACAGCGTCTTTCTCCCTCAGCCTGCGGATATCTGGGAACCGGAATTTAAAACTTCCTGCAAAGATAAAACAGGATTTTTTGAAGTCCGGGAAGACTGTTTTTCCGATGCCGAAAAACTGAATCACTACATCCATGAGATCTTTTCATTTCTGAAATGACCGCACATGAACACAGATCCCGCCCACGATCGTCATTTTCCGGGAACCGGCATGACAATGATGACAGCAGCCGACTGTGAGATCCTTCTCTCTTCCCGCTGCTGTCGTTTTGCCTGCACATCTGTTCCTCTAATAATCCCCGTCTCTCAGAAGTTTTCTGATATATGCGAACGTTTTTCTCTCGCCCTTTTCCTTTAACATCAGAAGGATCTTATCGAGACATGCCTTCGTCTCCGGATGCATGACGATAAATTCCTTGTTTCTGGAGAAATAGGTATACGGCGCCGCGTCCGTGTAATTCTTTCCCTGATAGATCTTAGATGCGGCGATCCGGTCCATGACCATCTCTGCCAGATAATTCACCGGCATCTTCACTCCGACGATCTTCCAGTTGTTTTCCGCTGTGGACACGTCAGTCCAGTACTCAAAATGATGCTTGTTTCTTCCTTTATGATGAAGCCATGCGGAGGAATATCCTTTCTCTTCCTTCTCCGCAGCATTCGGGCTTCTCGTTCCCTGATAATACTTTACACCTGTCCGAAATTCCTCCCAGGAATATTTTGACAGGTCATGGAGCAGTCCCTGTTTAAACAGCCCCACCTTAAAACATCCTTCCATGACAACCAGCTTGTGGTGCGTGATCGTCAGAAAATGATGCCATGCATTGCAAAGCAGCCGTTTTTCCTCATCATTTAACTTAACAGAACTCATATCTTTATTTCCTTATCTTCCGGACCGTTCCATCTTCCGGTGTGCGATCCGGCAAAGATCCATATTTTTGCAGAGGTCTGCCCGCGGCGGATCCTCAGTTACTCTCTTGTCGCCTTTTTTAACATCTCACCCAGTTCATCCACAGAGAATTTATAATGTTTGTTGCAGAACTGGCAGTTGACCTCGATCTCTTTTCCCTCATCGATCATATCCTGGATCTCTTTTCTTCCGATGCTGATGATCGCCTTCTCCACTCTGGAGCGCTCACAGTCGCAGTGGAACTGCACCGGCATCTTCTTTAAGATCTCAAGTCCGAACTCCCCGAGAATATCTGTCAGGATCTCCTCCGGAGTCTTTCCTGCATCGAGAAGGGATGTGATGGAGGAAATTCCGGAAAGCTTTGCCTCAAGGCGGTCGATGATCTCATCGGATGCGTCCGGAAGAAGCTGGATGATAAAGCCGCCGGCCTGACGGACGGTATTGTCTTTGTTCATCAGGACTCCGAGAGCGACGGAGGACGGAACCTGCTCGGATGTTGCAAAATAGTAAGTCAGATCTTCCGCGATCTCACCCGTGATGAGCTGTGTCTGTCCCACATACGGCTCTTTTAAACCGATATCCTTGATCACACTCAGGACGCCGAGTCCCAGGGAACCGCCGACATCAAGCTTTCCCTGCGCATTCGGCGGCAGCATGACATCCGGATTGAACGCGTATCCCTTTACATCGCCCTTTCCGTCAGCAGTCACTAAAAGTCCTCCGATCGGGCCGTCTCCCTCGATCCGGAGTGTCAGGAGTTCTCCTTCCCCCTTTAAGTCGGATCCCATCATGGCAGCCGCCGTCATGAGACGTCCCAGGGCAGCCGTCGCGATCGGGCTTGTATTGTGGGCATTCTTCGCGGTTTCCACCATCTCTTTTGTCGTTGCGGCAAAGGCGCGGATCTGTCCGTCCGCAGCCGTCGCACGGATCATATAATCATTCATGCTCTATTTCCTTTCTTTTCCATGTTCTCTCGCGATCACATAAACACGCTCGCTGTCTTTTCGCGGCGGATTTTTCGTAAACGCGTCATAAACGGCAACAAATTCCATGCCTGCCTCACTGATCGCGCGTTTCACTTCCTCCAGGGAATACGCCCGCTGGTAGTGCGTCTCGTGATATTTCCGGAAAAGGTCTCCCTCTTCCCGGACGAAGATCGACAGGTCGTAGATATTGATCTTTTCCTCTTCTTCGTACTGGTTGTCCCAGATAAAGCTGGAGTCGTCCCGGTCCTCGGCGATCGTACTGTCACCCATGATCTCCCGGTATTTGTACTCGGTATTCAGATCAAAGATAAAGACTCCGCCCGGATCGAGATAGTTGTTGACCAGGCGGAACACCTCCGTCAGATCCTCTGGCTCCAGAATATAATTCATACAGTCACAGATGGAGACAACCGCCGCCACCGTGCCGTAAAGCTCAAATTCCCTCATATCCTGGCAGAGATAGAGGATATCGCTTCCGGATTTTTCCTTCTTTTCCAGGGCAAGTTCCAGCATTTCTTCGGAATTATCGACTCCGATCATATCGTAGCCGGACTTTGCCAGAAGCTCCGTGAGACTTCCAGTCCCGCAGCCGAGATCCAGGAGCAGTCCTTCTGAAACTCCCTGCTCTTTTAAAAGTCCTGTGAGATACTCACACCACTCTTCATATGGAATATTGTCCATGAACGTATCATAGACAGCGGCAAATCCTGTATATGCCTGCATTGTTTTTTCTCCTTATCAATCCGCGGTCACAACTGTATCACACAGAATTTTCCGTTCAGAAAATTCCTGCCCGTGTACAGTAATGAAAAAGCCACTACCCGCAATAGGTAATGGCTTACGTTTCATCTTATGCGTTGCGGCCGCAGCACTTTTTGTACTTCTTTCCGCTTCCGCACGGACACGGATCGTTCGGGTAGATCTTGTGGCCCTGGCGGCGTACGGTTCCGGAAGCTTTCTGCTTCTTGTAGAGCTCGGTTCTTGTCTCAGCGGAGAGGATCTCTGTCCACTGCGGAAGCTCATAGAGCCAGGAAGCCTTTGCCTCTACCATATTGTAGTAAAGCTTCTCCGGATCGATCTCGATCTTAACAACAGTATCCTCTGTCATTGTGTCGATCGGGTTCTCATATCCCTTTAAGCTCTCGTTGATTCCATCGAGGAAACCGGTCATAATGAGAACTTCTGTGCCATACTTCTCAGCAAGCTCTTTTACAGTTCCCTCAACAACCTCTGTCGGGTTGGAGAGGATCTTCTCGTAGATGCCTTTCTCGATCGTAAAATAGTTTGTCCAGAGTTCTTCTTTCTTTTTATCATCGAGACCGTCGCCGTAAGCGAGGTTTCTCCATGTTTCAAGTAATGTTGCCATATCAGTTCCATCCTTTTCGTATACTGTTTCTATTCTTTTCCGCACCGCCAAGCTCCAAAAGGGCAGACTGGTACAGGAAACGTCTAGAGCGTATTATAACATAGGATATTTTTTCTGTAAACAGGAAAATTGGCAAAAGGTTATTCCAAATAGTCTAATGCAAACTGCGCATAGATCCCTGTGCCGTGGAACAGAACGTCCTCATCCACATCGAATGCCGGATGATGATGCGGTGCTGTGACGCCTTTTTCCTCATTTCTGCAGCCGAGATAGCCGAACACGCCCGGGACATGTTCCGTGTAGACGCTGAAGTCCTCGGCCCCTGTCATCTTCTTTAACGGGATGAGTGCTTCCTCGCCCATCTCCTCCGCAGCCGCGCGTCTCGCTGTCTTCACGAGCTCCTCATTGTCATTGATCAGCGGGCTCGGTCCGAAATAGTAGTCAAACTCCGCTGTACATCCATATCCTTCGACCGTCGGCTCCACGACCTTTTTGATCAGCTCCGGCATTCCGTTCCGGAATTCCCGGTTGAAGGCTCTCACCGTTCCGACAAGCTCCGCCTCATCCGCAATGATGTTCTCCTTTGTTCCCCCGTGGAACATTCCGACGGAGACGACGAGTGCATTGAACGGGTCATTGATCCTGCTCGGGATCGTCTGGAGGACCTGGATCGCCGCAGCCGCCGCCAGGATCGCGTCTTTTCCGAGATTCGGGGCACTTCCGTGTGCTTTCTGACCATGGATCTTTATCGTAAAGCGGTCGCTGCACGCCATCCGCTCGCCGGATTCAAAGTTTACGGTTCCGGTCGGCATCGTCGCCCAGATATGCATTCCGAAGATCGCATCCACGCCTTCCAACGCCCCGCGTTTTACATATTCCTCCGATTTTCTTCCGATCTCCTCCGCCATCTGGAAGATCAGCTTCACGGTCCCGTGAATTTTATCACGGTTTGCACTTAAGATCTTCGCAGCTCCGAGCAGCATCGCCGTGTGGCAGTCATGACCGCAGGCATGCATCACGCCCGGATTTTTGCTGCAGTATGATTTTCCCGGATTTTCCTGGATCGGGAGCGCATCGATGTCCGCGCGCAGCATCACGGTCTTTCCCGGCATCGTCCCCTCGATCGTTCCGACGCAGCCGGTGATCCCGTCGAATTCCTGTACCGGGATCCCCATCTTTGTAAGCTCCGCTTTGATGAACTTTGTCGTCTCAACTTCCTGCGTGCTGAGTTCCGGATGTTCATGGAGATGGCGGCGGCACGCGATCACATATGCTTCCTGTTCTTTTGCAAGTTCCTGTACTCTCATCGCTCTTCTCCTCCCTTTTTCTCCAGATAATCTGCGGCAAACTGCGCGTAGAACGCAGCTCCCTTTTTCAGGATCTTCTCGTTGACTCTGAATTTTCCGTTGTGGAGCGGATAGATGTCCTTGTCGTTCTCATCATAGCAGCCTAAAAATGCGAACATGGAAGACGGGATATGATCCATCACATAGGAGAAGTCCTCACTTCCGCTTGCCTTCTTCGCCTCAGCCCATGCACCCGGTCCGTAGAGCTTTTCCGCAGCCTCCCTGGCGATCTTCGTAAGCTCCGGATCCCCGTTTACAACCGACGGCTCCAGATAGGAATATTCGAGCTCCGCCGTGCATCCTTCCGCAGCTGCGATATCCGTCACGATCCTTCTCATGGTCTCCTCGACCATCGCCCGTGTCTCCTTCGCGTAACAGCGGACAGTTCCTTCCATGACAGCGGTGTCCGTGATGATGTTGAACTGGGTTCCCGCGGAGACCTTTCCGACCGAAACGACCAGCGAATTCAACGGATCATTCACACGGCTCACAATGTGCTGGAGTCCGAGCAGGATCGAGCTCGCCGCGACGATCGCGTCCTTTCCGAGATGCGGCATGGAGCCGTGGGTCGAAATGCCGTGGACCGTGATCTTAAAGTTGTCACAGCTTGCCATCAGCTCTCCATCTTTGATAAGGACCTGTCCGGCAGGGCCTGTCGGCCACACATGCATTCCCATCGCCGCGTCGATCCCTTCCAGATATCCGTGATCCACATAGTAATGGCTTCCGATAAACGCCTCTTCCGCCGCCTGAAACAGGAGTTTTACAGTTCCCTTTAATTCCTTTTCCTGCTCCTTTAAGAGTCTCGCCGCCCCTAAAAGTATCGACGCGTGGCAGTCATGGCCACAGGCATGCATCACGCCCGGAGTCCTGCTCGCGAAATCGACTCCGCTCTCCTCCATGATCGGGAGTGCATCGATGTCCGCGCGGAGCAGGATCGTTGGTCCGTCTCCTTTTTCTCCTTTTATGGTCGCGATGCAGCCCGTATAATCCGGGAATGTCTGCACCGGGATCCCCATTTTTTCAAGTTCTGAGACGAGATATGCCGTTGTCTCTTTCTCCTCGAAAGAAAGCTCGGCATGTTCATGGAGGAAGTGGCGGTCTTTTATGATCGCACTCTCTGTTTCCTCTGCTCTTTTTGCAAAATTCATAAGTGCTCCTTTCTTAACAAGTAAAAAGAGCACTGCACGGCATAACAGCCATCTCATGCGGTGCTCTTTTTTACTATAGTTCTTTTATCTGCTCAAACATTTCCGTTTGTTTCTACAGATAGATCGCTCCTCCAGGTCCAAGCGGAAGGTTTAAGAGAACCCAGATCACAACCTGAAGGATCCATGCAATCGCGAATGTTACCGAGAACGGAAGCATGTTCGCGATGACAGTTCCGAGACCAACCTTCTCGTCATACTTGTGAGCAAAGCCCAGAATGACCGGAAGGTATGTAAATAACGGAGACAGCGGGTTTGTGATGGAATCGCCGATTCGATAAACGACCTGTGTGATCGCCGGATCGAAGCCCATCAACATCATCATCGGAATAAATACCGGTGCAAGGATCGCCCATTTTGCAGAAGCAGATCCAATAAAGATGTTGACGATACAGGAAAGGAAGATCAGGCCAAGAAGCAGCGGGATTCCTGTAAATCCGATCGTGCTTAAAAGGTTTGCTCCCTTGATCGCAAGGACAGTTCCGAGTTTTGATACGGAGAAGAAGTTTGTAAAGATGGCGATGAAGAAGCACATGAATACATAGTTTCCCATCTCGGCAAAGCCCTGGCTGATATCTGCCCAGACATCTTTATCATTTTTATACTTTCCGATCACAACACCGTAAACGATACCCGGGATCATGAGGAATAAAGTGACCGTAAAGACGATACCCTTTGAGAACGGGGATGCACCGCTTGTGATGGATCCGTTCTCATCTGCGAGGATCGCACGTCCGCCGAAGATCGGCAGGCACATGAAGACTACGACAGCCGCATAGATCAGAACAGAAAGACCTGCTGCTGCAATTCCCTTTTTCTGGATCGGTGTGATATTGGAATTATCTTCATCAAAATCGTATTTGGCAAGTTCTTCTTTTGAAACCGGGAAACGGTGAAGAAGAACTTTCTCAACCAGGATCGTACCCACGATCGTAAGAAGTACGCAGGAGACGATCAGGAAATACCAGTTGATCGCGATGGACTGCTGATAGTTCGGATCGATCATCTGTGCTGCCTGCTCTGTGAATCCGTATGCAAGTGCATCGGAAAGACCGAGAAGAATGTTCGCACAGAAACCGGCTGCAACCGATGCGAATGCGGTGTACATTCCGAGAAGCGGATGACGTCCGATGGACATGTACAGGATCGCTGCAAGCGGCGGCAGTACGATAAAGCCTGCATCACCGGCAATATTTAAGTTGATTCCGAGGAACATGATGACCATGGTGACGATCCATCCTTTTGCCTTGCCAAGGAAATTGACCATGACGGCAACGAGGAAACCACTCTTCTCTGCAACGGAAGAACCGATGACAGCGACAAGCACCATGCCGAGCGGTGCAAAGCCGGAGAAGTTTGTGATGACATTCGTCCAGAGATAACGAATTCCATCGAGGGACAGGAGGTTAAATACCTCGATCGTTGATCCATCCGCCGGGTTTACCGCGGAGACGCCGGCTGCACTGCAGATCGCTGAAATGATCGTGACAATGATCGCCAGTCCAAGGAACATCGTGATCGGGTCCGGAAGTTTGTTTCCGGCACGCTCAATCGCATCCAGAATACGATCAAGGCGGCTTTTCTTTGCGGAACTGTTCTCACTCATAGATGACCCCTTCTTTCCACTGCCATATTGATTAGGCAGCTCTTTATTTTTTAATATATTATAGCGGTAAAGTTTTTCATTTGCAACCTTTTGTTGAATATTTATGAAAAAAATAAATTTCCTATGAATTTTTTCTAAAAGAATCCTCGATCCGTTCTTCTTTATCCGTCGGGCTGCAGATTCAGACAGTCCGTTCTCCATTGATCATCAAGCACCCCGCTGCTTATTGGAACGCACTGTAATCTGCAGTATTATTGATAAAAAATGCATGGGATTCCGACACATCTTCTGTCTGCAATCCCATGCGTTTTCCGAGTCTCTGCTGCGGTCTGTATTTTCAGCAGAGCATTTTCATGATTCTCCTGATCTTTCCCTCAAAAAAGCAACGTCCTATCTGGCAGTGATAAACCCGTTGTCATCGATCGCAGTTTCCGGGGAGATCTTCCTCATATATGCAAGAATCCGCTCCTTCTCCGCTCCTTCCGCCTTCGTGACACGGCAGTTTTCCTGCTTTGCCGGGATAAACTGCAGGGACTCCAGTCCCTCCGTTCCAAACACCGCCTCGACGAGGCAGGTGTCGAGACTCTTTGAGTTAAAGAGGTAATTTCCGAGGCTGTACACGACCGGAACTTCCCCCACATACCCGATCGGCTGCAGCACATGCGGGTGATCCCCGATGATGAGATCCACGTCTGCTGCCGCGATCTGCGCAGCCTGTTCCGTCTGCCAGTGGTCCAGCTTGTCAGTTCCTTCGGTCCCCCAGTGAATGTACACGATCACATAGTCACTGTCCGCTCTTGCCTCCCCGATCACTTCCAGGAGTTTTGTGATATCGAGACACCGGAACACGCCCGGGGATGTCTCCGTCGCCCCTTTCGTATCCGGCGGATTCAGCCGTTCGATCTGTGTCGCGGAGATGAACGTAAATTTCTTCCCGTTTGCGATAAAAGAAACCGGTCTGACCGCTTCCTCGAGGTTTCTCCCGGCTCCGACATACGGCATTCCGATGGACTCCAGCGTATCGAGCGTGTCCGTCAGGGACACCTCCCCGTAATCATACGCGTGGTTGTTCGCGAGCGACACAAGATCTGCGCCCATGTCAAACAGCCAGGACGCATACTTCGGATCCGCCCGGAAGGTAAACTTTTTTCCGGCCGTCGGCGTCCCGCGGTTCGTGTACGGGAACTCGTTGTTTACCATAAAAATATCTGCGTCCCGCATGATGGAGAGAAGATCCGCGGAGATCCCGCCTTCGATTCCCTGTCCGCGCTTTAAAAGCGATGCCATGATCGCATAGTGGGAGTCAAACAGGATATCACCCGCAAAGACGATCCGCGTCTTTCCGGGCTCTGCTGTCTCCTTCGCATAGATCTTATTTGCCGCCATCACTTCCGGATCCTTTAAAAGATCCGCGTAAGGATCCGGCGTATCCGTCTCAGGTTCCGGCTCTGTTCCTGCTTCGCTCTCCGACCGTTCTGTCTCTTTTCCCATCTCCTCCTGCTGCAGGACCACGCGCGGTTTTTCCGCCTTTTCTTCAGAATGATCAGCTATCTCTTCCGTACTCCCGGCCTGACTTTCAATGGCTGCCGCCGTTCTCGCTGCCCCGGCTGCCTGACTTCCGCAGCCTGTAAGCAAGACACATGTCAGAATTGCCGTCAGCCAGCCAGCTGCTGTTTCTTTTCTCATAATATACTCTTACCGCAAGAAAACGCTCTTTCGGTTCCACCTTTCTTTTCTTTGGTTTCTTTCGATTTTTCTCCTTCGTTCCATCTTACCAGACTTTTCCCTCCCATGCAACGCTTTAATCCCCACAACCATCCCTGAACTGCCAACCTCTCGCAACGGCGCTGTGCAACGCGACCGGCTGCATACGCAAAAAGGTGCGGCAGACCCACTCACAGATCTGCCGCACTCCTCTACTCATCATTCAATTTTATAAATCCAATATCAGCTTTTCACCCTTTCACGCTGAGACTTCCAGCCGCGATCGCCTTCCCGGACTTCCTGTCAAACAGCAGGATATCCGTACCTGCGATGTCCACACCTGTCTCCTCGCCGAGCTTAAAGGTAACGCCTCCGAAGATCACGCCTGTCAGGAGGTACTTTCCTATCTTTAACTTCACGGTCGACTCCATACCGGTCGGCATCGCTCCGTAGATCGTAGATGCGACAGAACCGTCTTTCGAAAGCTTTAATGCTTCCGGCCGGATCGCAAGGACAAAATCCTCGTTGGTGATCTCCGGCTCTTCCTCAACCGCATAGTCGGATTCATCGACCTTCGCGATATGATATTTAAATACCTCATCCTTATTGCTCTTCTCGACAGCCTTCTTATCCTTTAACATCTCCAGCCGCTGGGCTTCCAGGTCCGCCGCATCCTGATCACGCTTTCTGAACCAGGCATCCATATCGATCGGCTCATTCGGCCGGAAAGTCGCCTCGAGGTCATCCAGGATCGTAAAGCGGAAGCTTCCGTCCGCCTGTTCCTTTCCTTTCGCCTCCACAAAGTTGATCGACGGATTTCCGACGAAGTCCGCAACAAAGAGGTTCGCCGGTCGGTTGTATACATCAAGAGGTGCGTCATACTGCTGAAGGACCCCGTTGTTGATCAGACAGATCTTCGTCGCCAGCGTCATCGCCTCCATCTGGTCATGTGTGACATAGACAAAGGTGCTTCCCGTCTCCACATGGAGTCTCTGCAGCTCGTATCTCATCTCAAGACGGAGCTTCGCATCCAGGTTGGACAGCGGCTCATCCATGAAGAGCACGGACGGCTCCGGGGCAAGCGTTCTCGCGATCGCGACACGCTGCTGCTGGCCGCCGGAAAGCTCTGCCGGGTAGCGGTTCATGAACATCCCGATCTTTACGATCCGGGAGACTCTGCGGACGGATTTATCGATCTCCTCTTTTGTGAGTTTTCTCTCCTCGGTGAGGACTTTTCCGCCGGATACGATCGCATATTCGTCATTCAGGGACTGTCCTTTTGCCTCATAGGATTTTCTGATCCCGTCCAGTTTCTTTTTCAGCTCCTCCGCCTTCGCCTTCGCAGCCGCATCCGGATCCGCTGCATCCTGGATCCCGTATCCGTAGAGGATTTTTGCTGTATAGATCGAGAGGATGAACGCGTCGATAAACTTCAGATATACCTTATCCGTGTCGAGTTTTCCGCGCTTATCGCGGCACTCTTCCACGAGCTCTTTGATCTTCTTTCCGCTCTTTAAAGCCCGGATCAGTTCCCCGGTCGTCATGGCATCAAAATCATATTTCGGGAGTTTCTCCTTGATATTGCTGAGACCGAAGGAAATGTTCTGGTAGACGGTCATGTTCGGCCACAGTGCGTAGTTCTGGAACAGGAAACCGACTTTTCGCTTGTTGGCAGGAATGTTGATCCCCGCCTCACTGTCAAAGACCACCTTGTCCCCGATCTTGATCTGACCGGTCGTCGGCGTTTCAAGTCCTGCGATCATACGGAGGATCGTCGTCTTTCCGCATCCGGAAGGTCCAAGCAGTGTGATGAAGGAGTTATCCGCGATATCCAGGTTCAGATGATCGACCCCGTAAAATTTCCCCCAGCGTTTTGTGATATTTCTCAATGTGATTTCCGGCATATTAGTTTCCTCCTATTCCATCGTCAAGGCTTGCACCTGTCAGCTTATTGACTAATGTATTGAAGATCAGGATCGTAACGATCAGGATCAGGTTGATCGCACTCGAGAACGCGTAAAGTCCCATCTCGTCGAAGTAATCGAGCGTTGTCGAGAGGATAAAGCCCTGCGTACATAAGAGCAGGAACAGGGACAGCTCACGGAGACATGTCATGAACGGGAGCATGTATCCGCTGATGATCGCTGACTTCTGGATCGGGATGATGATCCGGAACATTCGTTTCGTCCATGGGATATCCTGGATGATCGCCGCCTCCTCGATCTCATTGCTGATCTGCAGCATGGAGTTCAGCGCGCTCCGGCTCGCAAACGGGATGTACTTGATCGTACCTGCGATGATCAGCAGCGTATATGTATTAAAGAGGTTGATATGTTCATTCGAAAACAGGATGAAGAACGCTGCACCAACTGCGATGGACGGCATCAGGTACGGAAGAAATGCCACACCATTTACATAGCTCGCCCACCGGCTTCTGCGGTTCTTCGCGACCGCATATCCAATCAGGGTACCGATCGTTCCGGCAAGCAGGGCACAGCAGACAGCGACGAGCAAGGTTCCTGCAAATGCATGCCAGATCGTATTGTTGTAGAGGATGCCGTGCTGTCCGTACATACCGTTCTCGGTGATATTCTCCTTTGTGATCCACCACTTCGTTGTCAGGTTGCTCAGATCTCCTGTATAGAGGAAGCTGTAATCGCCCGGGTTCGGAAGGAAGGTCTCAAGTGCGAAGGAGAAGATCGGGAAGATACTTGTAAAGAATGTCAGGACGATCATCACGATACCGATCGCATATTTTCCGACTTTTCCAAGGTTCATCTTTGACAGCTGTCCCGATTTACCGGTGACTGTCGTGTAATTTTTCCGGCTCTTTAAGCTCACCTGGTTCATCGTGAGGATCGCGACTCCGAAGATCATCATGATGATCGCCAGGATACTCGCCTCACCTGTGTACTTGGAGTTTAAGGAGATATACTTTGTGGAAAGCGTTGTAAGACCTAAGTAATGCGGTACCGGGTAGCTTCCCATCGAACTTCCGAATACAAGAAGGATCGTCGAGAGGATCGCCGGTTTTACCATCGGGAGCGTGATCCGGAACATCGTCTTGAGCTTCGGTGTATCAAGGATCGTCGCTGCCTCCTCAAGGTTCGCATCCATATTCCGGAAAATACCGCCGATCAGGATATAGGCGAACGGCGCATAATGGAGTCCTAAGACAACGGAACTCGGGAACAGCCCCTGACACCACCATTTCGGCATACAGATCCCCGCAAGAGATGCAAGAAGTCCGTTTGACGTTCCGACAACCGCGTTGCTGTTGAACACGTTCTGCCATACAACGGCGAGTGTCCACTGCGGCATGATGTACGGAAAAATGAAAATAGAGCTTAAATATTTTTTGAATTTCAGGTTTGTTCTTGTTACTAAAAATGCGAAGGTTCCGCCGTAAATGATGGAGATCGTGCAGGTAAATACTGCTAAGAGGATCGTATTCCACAGCGGCTTCCAGAGGTTTGTCTTCGCCAGACGGCTTGTAAAGAGGTCCACATAGTTGACCAGCGTGTAACCGGACGCTTTTCCCGCGAGGTGGGCGTCGATGGTTCCCGGATGGATCGTGATCGTATCCTTTACGATCGCAACGATTGGTGCAACAGTGGAGAAAGTCAGTACGATGCCGAACAGGAGAAGGATGATGTTCTGCGGTTTTGAAAAATATGTTTTTACCCGGTTATATCCATTCACAGAAATGTCCGCTCCTTTCCTAAAACATGGATGCCGTTTGTTACGGCAGATGCCATATGTAACACGAGGGCGCCGCACGCATGTACGGCACCCTCTCAAGTGTCAGTCAGATTTACTTAGCAGAGTCACTGTACTTCGTGAGAAGTTCGATCCAGCTTCCGACTGTGAAGGAAACGGATGCGCAGTAGTCCGGATCTTCCAGAACTAACTCGCCGTCAGTTGTCCACCAGTCATATCCACGGTCATCTTTACACGGATATACATCTTCGCCGGCCTCGTTGTAGCCGCCCTTGCTGTGATGATAAGTTTCCTCGATCGCTGCTGCAACTTCCGGGTTTGCGGAGTAGCCGCCCATGTCTTTGCCCCATGCGGAGAAACCGTCCTCTGTGCATGTCATGTACTGGATGAATGCACATGCAGTCCACGGAAGCGGGCTGTTGTTTGTAACGAAAAGGTAATGGCAGTAACCGTAACCGCCGATGCCTTTGTAGCCGTCCTGATAAGCGGCAACCTTAATGTTATTTAAGGAAACGCCTGCGGACTCTTCTACGGAACGAAGTTTGGAGTAAACTAAAAGGCCAGCCTGATCCGTTGCGGAATCAGATACAAGTGTGTTGCAGATCGGACCATCATCTGTCTGCTCGTTGTAATTTTCAACCCAGAGCTTGATCCATGCAAGTGCGTATGCGCCGTTCTCGCCAAGTCCAAGATCCTCGGCATCTGCTGCCATCTCGTCGATGACCGGCTTGAAGTATGCTTTCTTTGTATCATCGAGAGCATCGTAAGCATCTTTTAACCATCCCGCATACTTATCTTCTGTCAGCATGTATAAGAAGTTCTTTCCGACGATCTCGGAATCGATATCCATGTATAACGGATGAACGCCTTCTGCCACGAAATCCCAGCAGTTATTGTACTCTGCGCTTCCGGTGCTGTTGTACATGAATACCTTGTTTAAGGTCTGCAACGGAAGGAATCCTTCATATGCATCCGGTGTGGTCCCGTTTGCCTCTGCCCATTCCTTCGGGATATAAGTCTTTAAGATTCCCGGCTCTACCATCTTCGTCTGGATCTGGTTGCCGTCCTGGATCAGGGTCATCGCGAAAGTTCCCTCGGTCTTTAAGGAATCTGCGGTCAACTGCTCAAAGATCTTGTTGTTCTTCGGCTGCTGCCACTCATATTCCATATTGTAGGACGGGTCGATCGACTGCAGGTATTCGATGAATAACGGGAGTGCGCTCTTACCACGGCTGGAGTTTCCGACACCGTAGAAGGTCTTTCCGTTGGACTCCTCGATGGCTTTCTTTGCAAGCTCTTCCATCGACATTCCTTCGGCTTCCTTGATGATCTTTTCTACATCGGAAAGATCAGCATCGTCCGTTTTCGCTGCCTCCGTTGCCGCTTCACTTCCGGCTGCCGCTGTCTCACCGCCTGTCGCCGCTGTGGTTGCCGTTGTGGTTCCACCGCCGCCGCATCCTGCGAGGGACATCGCTGCCATGGAAACTGCAAGTGCCAATGACAAAGTACGTTTTCTCATAAAACTGTTCCTCCTTCATCTGATTGGGTCATTTTGTTTTTCTCACGACTCATTTTGTACTTTTATTATAGCTGTGCGCAGAAAAATTTAACAGTGGACAAAACTGCGATAGTTTGTGAAATCCTGTGATTTTGTATAATTATGTTTCGTATTTCTGCTTTTTTTGTGCAGTTTCGACATATGTTTTAGATTGTCAGAATTGGTAGTACCGGCATGTTGCTGTAAAGGCATGTTCTTCGATATGAAAAGAATGTGCCTTGTCACATTCGGGCGTATCGCGCAAGCATCCTTTGGAGCAAAACTTCCGATCACAGAATAGTCGCGCTCTTCCTTCGGAATATCGAAGAAATGGAGCAGAGATTTCACATCGTCCGTGTTCTTCACGCCCGGAACGACCGTCAGAACGCCAGATTTGTCAAGCGCGTACTGGATGCACTGATACGGAGTCAGCGCCTTCCCGAACGGGGATGTCTTTGCATCGAGAAGCTGACCGCCGGAGAACGGTTTCATGACCGTGATGCCGATCCCCTCTTTCTCACACCGTCTGTAAAGATCCATGCGCTCCTTCGCACTTCCGTTCGCATAATCGCCGTGATGATAGTCATATCCCGCATTGATGGAAAACATCATCTGGTCCACGACGCCGGTGTCGATGACCTCCCCCGCGAGCTCCGGTGTATGGGTGGAAAGTCCGATATGACAGACAACGTCTCCTCTCCTGCCTGACGACAGACTTCCTTAGCTTTTACTATAAGGCTTAAAGTAAGGTTTAAGTCAAGAAGTTTTTATCCGGCCGGACAAAAAATAAACCCCAGTCCCGAAAAGCTTCCCATCTCTTTCCGGACTGAGGTCTCTTTACAACAATTTTCTCCGCTATTAATACAGGTTTTTCACCTTAAACTCTTTCTCAAGCTCTCTTCTCTGGTCCTTTTTCGCGATATCCGCACGTTTGTCGTACAATTTCTTACCTCTCGCCAGACCGATCTCAACCTTTACGAGACTTCCCTTAAAGTACACCTGAAGCGGGACCAGCGTGTATCCTTTTTCCTGGATCTTTCCCTTCAGCTTGTTGATCTCATAGCGGTGCATCAGGAGTTTCCGCTCGCGGAGCGGATCTTTATTAAAGATATTTCCCTTTTCGTACGGGCTGATGTGCATGCCGTAGATCATGACCTCATCGTTCGTGATCCGCACAAAAGATTCCTTGATGCTGCATTTTCCCATCCTGAGAGATTTTACCTCGGTTCCCGCAAGCGCGATACCGCACTCAAATTTGTCATCGATGAAGAAATCAAAATATGCCTTTTTATTGTTTGCGATCAGCTTAAATCCGCTGCTCTTTGCCATAACTTCGTCCTCTTTTCCGTTCCGGCAGGAGTGTCCCATGCCAGAACCATTTCTATCACAAGGTCTGTCCGCTGCAAAAAACGAAACCGTGCTATCGTTTGTCGAAATTCCGCACCGGAAGGAAATCGATCGTTTTCAGATACCGGTCCACAGAGACGACCTGGATCTTCACGGTCTGGCCAAGCTTGAATTTCTTTCTCGTCCGCTCTCCCACCAGTTCATAGTGTTCCTCATCAAACACATAGTAGTCACCGTCGAGGTTCGCTAAGCGTACCATGCCTTCCACCGTATTCGGAAGCTCCACATAGAAGCCGTAATTGCTGATCCCGGAGATCACGCCGGTAAATTCTTCCCCGATATGGCGCTCCATGAACTGAACTTTCTTTGCCTTATCGGTCTCCCTCTCCGCCTCGTCTGCGAGACGCTCCCGGGAAGATGTCCAGATCGCAACTTCCGGAAGGATCTTCTCATAATGGGCGATCCTCTTTTTCGTGAGACCGCCGTGGAGATTTTCCTTGATAATCCGGTGGATCTGGAGATCCGGGTATCTTCGGATCGGGGAGGTGAAGTGCGTATAATAGTTTGCTGCGAGACCAAAGTGGCCCATGCATTCCGTCGTGTACTTTGCCTGCTTCATTGAGCGGAGTGCCAGTCTCGCGAGCAGCGCCTCCTCCGGGGATCCCGCTGCCTTTTCGAGCAGTTTCTGCATCTCCTTCGGATGAAGCTCGCCGTTCTGGAGCCGGATCGAATAGCCAAAATTGTTGATCAGAATGCCGAAGCGCTTGATCTTCTCACCGTCCGGTTTCTCATGGCTCCGGTACAGGAACGGGATCTGCTGCCAGTAATAATCCTCTGCGACCGTCTCGTTCGCAGCCAGCATGCAGTCCTCGATCAGCATCGTCGCCGCGTTCCGCTCATACGGCCTGATCTCGACCGGGCGTCCCTTTGCGTCCAGGATGATCTTGCACTCCGGGAAATCAAAGTCGACCGCACCGCGCGCCATGCGCTTTTTCCTCAGCACACGGGCCGTCTCGTCGAGAAGCAGGAACATCGGAACGAAATCTGCATATTCTTCGAGGCACTTCTTTGCAAATTCCGCTTTTTCCTTCGATTTCTCTTTCTCCGGCGCATCCGTCTGCGGTTCCTCAGTCCCATTCTTTGCCTCCAGGATCGCATTCACCGCCGTGTATGTCATTCTGCGGTCGATCCGGACGACCGACTCACAGATCTTATGTCCCACGATGATCCCTTTTTCATCGATATCCATGAGACAGCTCATTGCCAGGCGGTCGCAGCCCGCATTCAGGGAACAGATCCCGTTGGAAAGCCGGTGCGGCAGCATCGGGATCACACGGTCCACGAGATACACGCTCGTTCCGCGCTTATATGCCTCCGCATCGAGAGGCGTTCCCTCCTTCACATAGTGACTCACATCCGCAATATGGACTCCGAGATGGTAGATCGTCTCCCCGTTGATCGTCTCCTTAGACACACTGACCGCATCGTCGAGGTCTTTCGCGTCCTCGCCGTCGATCGTCACCATCGGGACATCTCTGAGATCCACTCTTCCGTTCTTCCCGATCTCCTCCGCCACATAGTCTGCGGAGAGTTCCTCCGGCGCATAGGAAACTTCTTCCATCACGTCCTCCGGGAACTCCTCCGGAAGTCCGTAGGCACGGACGATCGACAGGATATCGACTCCCGGGTCATTGATATGTCCGAGGATCTCCTGCACATGTCCCTCCGGATTCTTATTTCTGGTCGCATATGTGTCCAGTTTCACGACTACCTTGTGTCCGGAGACAGCGCCGTTCTCTTTCCCCTGCGGGATAAAGATGTCCATCGTGATCCGTGGATTGTCGGGGATCACAAAGCCAAAGCTTTTATTTTTTTCAAAGGTACCGATCAGCGTCTCGTTGGCATGTTTTAATACCTTTAAAACTCTCGCCTCCGCGCGGCCGCCTCTTCCGTTTTCATCAATAATGACCTGGACCGTATCCCCGTCCATCGCGTCCCCGGTATCATCCGGCGGGACAAATAGATCGCCGTCGCGTCCCTCGATCGTCACAAATCCAAAGCCTCTGTGATGCGCTGAAAAGATCCCCGTCTGCGCAAACACCTCGGATCTCGCGTACTTTCCCTTCTTCGAGATCCCGACCTTGCCGGAAGCGACCAGTTCATTTAAGACCTCTTCCAGATCTTTTCTCTGCTCCTTCGGAACTCCGAGAAGCATCGCGAGTTCTTTTAATTTCATCGGAACATATGTCGGATCCTTCATCAGGGTCAGCAGCATCTGTTTCCGCTCTTCCATTAACGTTTCTTCCATTCTTCTCCTTGTCATATCAAAAACAGTTTTTCAAAAGTTCCCGGCACAGACTTCACGCCGGGCAGCCGCAAATAACCGGATAGATCCTGCGGACAGTTCTCAGACAGTGCAGCTTCCGATCTTCGTGTTAAACAAAAACACTCCTGCACGGGAATGATCGCTGCAGGAGTGTTCGTCATCTTAGAATTAGATTACCTTTAAATTTAATACCAGGGCAAGTACAAAAATCAGGACTGCCGCAATTTTTGTAAATTTCTCAAGGTTGCCTTCCATAGAACGACCTTTATTTTTTCCCCAGTAGCTCTCAGCCACACCGCTGATCGCACCAAGTCCGGAAGTCTTTCCTTCCTGCATTAACACGATCACTGTCATTGCAATACATAAGATAACGAATACAATCGTCAGAATAATTCTAATCACCGACTACACCTCCTGTCCACAATTAAAGTCATCATAACATAAAATAGGATGGCTGTCAATCCTCGTATTTTCCGGGCCGGAACTGATTTTCCGGCATATAAAGGAGTGTGCCGCGCGCGGCTGCTTGCATCAATCTCACTCGTCTTGCAAGTGCACATCATTCGCTGATCGTGACTTAGGGGTCAAAAAACGGCCATCCGCCGCAGGATTTCTCCCACAGGAATGACCGTTCTGTATTATGTCACTTATCGGATATCCGCACCGAGACGGAACTTCAGGTTTCCGAGGATCTTCTTTACAAAGCGCTCGACGTCCGTCGGATCAAGTGCCTTGTCCTCCGGGATGAAGGAGATCTTGAATGCCATGCTCTTCTTGCCCTTGCCGATCTGGTCGCCGCGGTAGATATCGAAGAGTTCAACATCTCCGACCTGCTTGCATGCCTTCTTGATCTCATCGATCAGGCTGCCGCAGCTTGTCTCCTCGTCAACGACCATCGCGAGGTCACGGGTCACGGTATCGTACTCGGAGATCGGTTTGTAGCGCAGACCTTCCGGCATATGGGCAGAAAGTGCTGCGAAGTCGATCTCACCGATGTAGATCTGGTTGTTCGCCTTGCTGTCTTTCGGAAGCTTTAACTCACCGGCAACGCTGTTTGCCAGCTTACCGAAGGAACCAACGCGCTCGCCGTCGCAGAGGACATACGCGGAGATTCCCGGATGGAGATACGGAACATCCTCCGCTCTCTCATACTCAAAGCTTACACCGAAGGAAGCTGCAAGCTCTTCCATCGTTCCCTTTACAGTGAAGAAATCTTCCTGCTCGCCAAATGCCGCGAAGCCGACATGCGGGATCTCGTTCGGGAGCTCTGTGAGCGGAAGTGCCTTCGGATAGTATACGTTTGCATACTCGAAGAAACGTCCGGCTGTGTTGCCTTTCTTCACGTTCTCAACGACTGTATTTAACATGGACGGAGCCAGTGTGGTGCGCATGATGGAAAGGTTTGTCGTGATCGGGTTTAACAGGCGGATCACATTGCGCTCTTTTGCATCCGCTGCGATGTGGAGTGCATCGAGGTCTGCGTCGGAGTAGAATGCAAGTGTGGAAACCTCATAGTAACCCTGGGATACCATCACCTGTTTTAATTTTGTTCTTCTCTTCTGTGCCGGATTTAATCCGCCGTTTGTGACTGCGGAATCCTTTAAGAAGGTCGGAACGATGTGGTCATAACCGTACTCACGGATGACTTCCTCCGCAAGATCCGGCTCGCCAACCTCGATATCCTCTCTGTAGCGAGGTGCTGTGACAGTCATGACATCGCCGTCGCGCTCAACCTCGAAGCTGAGTCTGCGGAGAATGTCGAGAACATTCTCTGCCGGGACCTCGATGCCGAGGATCTTGTTGATGCCGCTCAATGTTGCGGTAAATTTCTTTCCTTCCTTCGGTGCTCCCGCATCCACATCGAATGCGCTCGCTGTGATCTCGCCGCAGCCGAGTTCCTCGATCAGGTGAAGGGCACGCGCCATACCGATCTCAACGGTGTACTCCGCGATGCCTTTCTCATAGTGGCTGGATGCGTCTGTGTTCTGTCCGAGACTTCTCGCAGTTTTACGGATGTTGTCGCGCATGAACTTTGCGGATTCAAAGAGAAGCTGTGTCGTATTCTCTGTGATCTCACTGTTCATTCCGCCCATGATACCCGCAAGAGCAACCGGCTTGCTTCCGTCGCAGATCACAAGGTTATTCTCGTTTAACTTGAATTCCTTGCCGTCAAGTGTCTGGATCATCTCATCCTGCTTTGCGCGGCGGACGATGATCTGGGAGCTCTCCAACGTGCTCATATCGAATGCATGCATCGGCTGACCGATCTCAAGCATTACGTAGTTCGTGATATCGACCACGTTGCTGATGCTTCTGAGACCGCAGAGAGCCAGATGACGGCGCATCCATCTCGGGGACTGGCCCGGAGTGATGTTTCTCACGCCATGTCCTAAGTAGCGCGGGCAGAGATCCTGTGCCTCTACTTTAATATCAAGATTTTCATATTTATAATCGCTCTGTTTGTAGTCGAGAGCCGGCATTTTCAGCGGTTTATCAAGAACTGCTGCAACTTCTCTCGCAATACCGAGAACAGACTGGCAGTCTGCACGGTTTGCCGTTACGGAGATATCGAAGATGTAGTCGTCGAGACCAACAACCTTTGCGATATCAGTTCCCGGAACGGTGTCCTTCGGAAGATCCAGGAGACCGTAAACCTCAGCGCCCGGATACAGGTCATCGTTTAAGCCGAGCTCTTCACCGGAGCAGAGCATACCGTTTGACTCGATGCCGCGCATCGGTTTTGCCTTGATCTTGATGCCGCCCGGCAGTGTGGAATTATCAAGAGCCGCCGGTGTGTGCATGCCTGCGTAGACGTTCGGAGCACCTGTGAGGATCTGGATATCATTTCCATACTCGCCGCAGTCTACTTTACACTTGAAGAGGTGTGTTCCCTCGATTGGCTCGCATTCCTTTACGACGCCGACAACGACACGGTCGATCTCAGCGGAGAGATCGATCAGTTCCTCTACCTCAAATCCACAGCCAAAGAGCTTGTCTTCCAGCTCCTGGGCAGTGACATCAATGTCAACATATTCTTTCAGCCAACTAAATGGTACTTTCATGATCTTCTCCCTCCCTTATTAGCCTTTGAACTGCTTCAGGAAACGAAGATCATTCTCATAAAGCAGGTTGATGTTGTTAATACCGTATTTTAACATGGCGATACGCTCGATACCGATACCGAAGGCGAGACCGGAATACTCATTCGGGTCGATGCCGCAGTTCTCAAGAACCTTGTGGTGTACGATACCGCCGCCTAATACCTCGATCCAGCCGGTGTGCTTGCAGAGCGGGCAGCCTTTTCCGCCGCACTCGAAGCAGCTGACATCGACCTCAACGCTCGGCTCCGTGAACGGGAAATAGCTCGGGCGGAGACGTGTCTTTACGTTGCTGCCGAAGATCGCCTGTACAAACTTGTCGAGCATACCCTGAAGGTCGCAGAGCGTGATCTTCTTATCGACAACAAGGCCTTCCATCTGGTGGAACATCGGGGAGTGAGTCGCATCACTGTCGGAACGGAATACACGTCCCGGTGCCAGCATCTTGATCGGCGGCTTCTTCGCATCCATCACACGGATCTGTCCCGGGCTTGTATGGGTACGGAGTAAGATATCTTCCGCTACATAGAACGTATCCTGCATATCTCTCGCCGGATGATTCTTCGCAACGTTTAATCTTGTGAAGTTGTGGTCGTCATCCTCGATCTCCGGACCGTCGAAGATCTCGAAGCCCATTCCTGCGAAAACATCGATCATCTCATTCTCTGTTACGGTAAGCGGATGGAGACCTCCGGCCGGACGCATCTTTGCAGGCATCGTGATATCGACCTGCTCGCTCTTATTGCGGGCTGCGAGCTCCAGCTCATCCATCTTATTCTTCATTTCCTGGTAGCGGGCTTCTACCTGGTTCTTAAATTCATTGATCGTCTTTCCGACGTTCGGGCGCTCCTCCTTCGGAACACTTCCAAGACCCTTCATCAGGTCTGCGATGCTGCCTTTCTTGCCAAGGAAGCTCTGCCAGAACTCACCAAGCTGTTCCTTGGACTGTACACTGCCGAGAGCGGCTTCCATCTGCTCCTTCAGTGCTTTGATCTTCTCTTCCATAGTCCACCTCATTCTTTCGGTATGGTTTTACATTCTATCAGTGCGAGGACAAAAAAAACTCCGTCCCGCCATGGGACGAAGCTGACTCTCCGTGGTACCACCCAGATTCCGCATGCATTCATGCGGCACTCAAACGTCTGTAACGGGACTTCCCGTCCTGCACTACTTAGATCCCTTTCGCACAGGCTGCTCAAGAGTGAATTTACAAAAGTTTCCTTCGGAAGGTCTTTCAGCCGGTGAACCTTCTCTCTGTTATACCGGAACTCTCCTGTACTGTCTCTGTCATTGCGTTTCACACATGGTCGATGGTAGCACATTCCCACTGGTTTGTCAAGTCTCACCGGGGCAGAGGCAAAATCAGCACCAAAGCTGCACGCAACGCAGTTTCCCGCCCAAACCTTCTAACAGACACTGTCCCCGCATAATAAGTGTAAAACTTCAGCGAAATTTTCTCTCACTTTCTTGACACATCCAGCCATTTATGGCATCATCAGTTTATAGGCAGGAATAATCTGTTAATATTCCATTCCATGGAATTTATATATGATCTGCCCGCAAAACAAACGAAAAACAACCTCAAGAAAAGGAGGATTCCTATGGATTTTCTGACATTAACCATCGGAAAACAAAAAAACATCGCCCTGATCGCCCATGACAGCAAAAAGCATGAAATGATCGACTGGTGCGAAGCAAACAAAGAAATCTTAAAGGGACACTTTCTCTGCGGCACAGGAACAACCGCCAGAATGATCACCGAAGCCACCGGTCTCCCGGTCAAAGGCTACAACAGCGGTCCTCTCGGAGGAGACCAGCAGATCGGCGCAAAAATCGTCGAAGGACGCATCGATTTCGTCGTATTCTTCTCCGATCCCCTCACAGCCCAGCCACATGACCCGGACGTAAAAGCTCTCCTCCGCATCGCCCAGGTCTACGATATCCCGATCGCCAACAACCGCGCGACCGCCGACTTCATGATCACCTCCCCACTCATGAACGAAGAATATGATCACCAGATCATCAACTTCCACCAGAACATCAAGGAGCGGGCAAGCAAACTGTAGAACTCAAAATGTAAAACCAATCGATGCAAACTAAATTCTACAAAACCTAGAAAGGCATGGAAACACGTTCACAACGTTTCCATGCCTTTCGAACCCTCTGCATTTATCATCTCACGCCAACCAACAGCGGTGAGCTTCCGGGCAGGGGCGCATGATCCGGGGAGCTGGTTCCTCTTGGCCCGCGGGTGACTGCGTTGGAGAGCAGGGAACACTTGTCTGAGCGCAGCGAGTTGTGTTTCCTGTTCTCCGCCCTTAGCAGTCTCACGCAGGCCTAGAGGAACCCTCCCCGCATCCCCAGCGCCCCTGCCCGGAAGCTCACCGCGTCCCTCTCGCCAATCAATCCCCCATCAACTCTTTCTCCAGAAGCTCAATCTGGCTCTCCCCATACACCTTCAACCCATATCCAGCCAACACCGCCGCCGTCTTCCCCATTCCCTCACGCAGCTTATGCGAAAAACTCCCATCATAAACCCCATTCGATCCGCAGGACGGACTTCTATCCTTCAGGATCGCGATTTCACACCCATACTTCTTCGCTGTCTGCAATGCCGCATCCGCGCCGAGAAGGAACTCTCCCGTCACATCCTCGCCCTCCGTATTGATCACCGCCTCATCCGGCATATGGATCTCGGAAGCCGCACGCGGAGTCGGAAGACCGCCCAGCTGCTCCGGACAGACCGGATGGAACTCCGCCTTTCCCTCCATCTTTTTCATAAACTCAAGCACACCCTGATTCCGATTATTCGTCCCGTCCCACTTGCAGTTCTCACCGATGAGACAGGCACTGATAAGAATATGTATCATAATTCTCCCTCTTTCATAGACCAGCTCGCGCAAACCGCAAATCCAGCTCTTTCACGCTCGCTCGATCATCTGCCAATGCAGGCCATCTGTTCGAAAAAAGCAGGACCGCCCCACAAATCAACCTGCGGAAGCGATCCTGCTTTCTCTTTCTATTTTCAGAGATCACGCTGCGTCTTCGCAATCCCCTCTTCACTTGTATCTCAATTCGTTCCCGGATCAGATTACATCTGGCTCTTCTTGCTGATCATTGCTCTCTTTCTGAGAGTCGGATCGAGGATCTTCTTTCTGATACGAAGACTCGTCGGTGTGATCTCAAGAAGCTCGTCGGTATCGATGAAGTCTAAGCACTGCTCCAGGCTCATGATCTTCGGCGGAACAAGCTTTAATGCCTCGTCGGCGCTGGAGGAACGTGTATTTGTCAGCTTCTTTGTCTTGCAGACGTTGATCTCGATATCCTCCGCCTTCGGGCTCTGTCCAACGACCATACCGGAGTAAACCTTTACACCCGGTCCGATGAACAGGGTACCTCTCTCCTGCGCGTTGAACAGACCGTAGGTGATGGACTCACCGGCCTCGAACGCGATCAAGGAGCCTGTCTTTCTGTAGCTTAACTCGCCCTTGAACGGAGCGTATCCGTCAAAGCTTGTGTTTAAGATACCGTTACCCTTTGTATCTGTCATAAACTCACCGCGGTAACCGATGAGACCTCTGGACGGGATGGAGAACTCAAGTCTTGTGTAGCCGCCGTTTGTCGGGCTCATTCCCTGAAGTTCGCCCTTTCTGCTCGTGAGCTTCTGGATGACAGCTCCGGTAAACTCATCCGGAACATCCACATAAGCAAGCTCCATCGGCTCTAACTTTCTGTTTCTCTCATCGTATTTGTAGATAACCTCTGCCTTGCTGACAGCGAACTCAAAGCCCTCACGGCGCATGTTCTCGATCAGGACGGACAGATGGAGCTCACCACGTCCGGAAACCTTGAAGCAGTCTGCGGACTCTGTCTCCTCGACACGAAGGCTGACATCCGTGTTTAACTCACGGAACAGACGGTCGCGGAGGTGACGGGAAGTGATGAACTTACCTTCCTGACCTGCAAGCGGGCTGTCATTTACCATGAAGTTCATGGAGATCGTCGGCTCGGAGATCTTCTGGAACGGAATCGCCTCCGGCTTCTCCGGGGAGCAGAGGGTATCACCGATATGGATATCCGGGATACCGGAGATCGCTACGATCTCACCGATGGTCGCGTTCTGTACTTCAACTCTCTTTAAGCCGTCGAATACATAGAGCTTACCGATCTTAACCTTCTTCATCTTATCCGGATCATGATGGTTTACGATCACGCAGTCCTGATTTAACTTTAAGGAACCGCTGTCGATCTTACCGATACCGATACGGCCTACGAACTCGTTGTAGTCGATCGTGCTGATCAGGACCTGAGTCTCAGCCTCCGGGTCACCTTCCGGCTCCGGGATATAGTTGATGATGGTCTCGAATAACGGGCTCATATCCACTTCCGGATCATCTAATTCTTTCTTTGCGAAGCCTGCGCGGGCGGACGCATATACGAACGGGCAGTCGAGCTGCTCATCGGATGCATCGAGGTCCATGAATAACTCCAGTGTCTCATCGATGACTGCCTCCGGTCTTGCCTCCGGGCGGTCGATCTTGTTGATGCAGACGATAACTCTTAAGTCAAGGTCAAGTGCCTTCTGGAGAACGAACTTCGTCTGCGGCATCGGTCCCTCGAATGCGTCAACGACAAGGATAACACCGTCTACCATCTTAAGGACACGCTCAACCTCTCCACCGAAGTCCGCATGACCTGGGGTGTCGATGATGTTGATCTTCACACCTTTGTAGAATACAGCTGTGTTCTTGGAAAGAATGGTAATTCCCCTCTCTCTCTCGATGTCATTGGAGTCCATGACACGCTCTTCTACTTCCTGGTTTGCGCGGAATACGCCGCTCTGCTTTAATAACTGGTCTACCAGGGTCGTTTTACCGTGGTCAACGTGGGCGATGATCGCAATGTTTCTGATATCTTCGCGTTTGATCTTCATAATCAATCCTCTTTCTTCATCTATAACTGTCCGCACACCGATCATTTTCCGACCCGTTTTGCACAGTCATCTTATCTTGTATCTGTTACATTTCCTGATTTTTGCGTTACCGACTCAAAATTATAGCATTCATGAAATCAAAATGCAATACAAAATCATCCAAAATTCGGGGTGAATTCGCCATTCTTTGTGTTTATTTCTGAGCAATTTGCGGTTAGACATCTCTTACTCTCTGGAGAGCGCCTCTGTTTCCGCCTGAGAAAACAGGCTGCTAAAAAGCCGAAGTCTGCCTATGTTCAGACTGTGTGCCTCCTACGGCATGCGAGCGCGAAAGTCTACACCGTACAGATTGCCGCCCTCTATCTTCTCTTCTGCCATTTCCGTGGGAAATCAGCCCTCAGCTTCTTATGTCCTGGTGCTGATGGCTGGTCTAGAAAAGTATCACTTCCTTATTAAGTGTGCCGTACCACACCTCGTCGCCCTTTTCGATCTTCGCGCTGCCGCTCGTTCCTTCCGTGATCTTCTTTTCCAGACCGTCGTAAGCAGCAACCGGGACGAGAACGGAGAATTCCACCTTATCTGTATACACGCTGTCGAGCACCGTCATGTTTTCCTGCCCGAGAATATACTGGATCTTTCCGACTCCCGTGTAATCGGTCACGATTTTCATCTCAAAGGCGCGCTTCTTCTCCACGATCTCGGAGGCCGCAAGTCCTTCCTTCACCGCACCCGAATAAGCCCGTACAAGTCCTCCGGTCCCGAGCAGTGTTCCGCCGAAATACCTGGTCACCACAACGCAGACATTGTGGACATCCTCGCCGAGGAGCACATCGAGCATCGGGCGTCCCGCCGTCTGGGCAGGCTCCCCGTCATCGCTGCACCTGGTCAGTTCGTGGTTCATCCCGATTGTAAACGCCTGGCAGTTGTGGCGGGCATCCCAGTATTTCTTCTTCATCTCCGCGATAAATGCCGTCGCCTCCTCCTCGGACTCCACCGGCTTTAAGTTCGCGATAAAGCGGGATTTCTTCACCTCAGTCTCCGCCGTTCCGCCTTTATACAAAATTTTTACGCTGTCAGCAGCCATATCTTATCTCCTTTTTCAAAAGTCAGCTCAGCCATTCCCTGCTTCCTGCTTCCTGTTTTCATTTGCATATGACAGAAAATTTCCGCCGAAATGTACAAATGCAACCAACCCAACGGTGTATTTTTCTATGTTCCCTGTATATAGCTGAGTGTCGTTTCTGAATTCCACATCATGGAAAGTCGCCCATGATATTTATCTTTTTGTCATATTTTTGACGAATCCGACCACAAAATGTAATTTTTCCTTCATATTTCCCCACTTTGCGGTCAAAAATATCATAATACAAACCAAACTTTTCCACAATAACTATTTATAAATGAAAGAAACTTTGCTATAATTAGGAAATGACAAAGGAGGCATCCTGAATGAATTATGGAAAAAACGAGGTGGAAAAGACACTCTGCAAAACAAATTCCAGGGCTCAGAAGATTACCTCACATCTGGTACTTCTTCTCACAAAGATCATCCTGATCCTTGTCCTGTTTGCGGCGGTGCTTGGGATCAGCTTCGGCTACGGGATCTTCAAGGGCGTGATCGACGCGGCCCCGGAGATTGATGTGGCGAGCATCGAACCAAGCGGTTATGCCACCATGGTCTATGACAGTAAGGGAAACCTCACGGAAACGCTCGTAAAATCCGGAGCGAACCGTCTTGAGGCATCCTACGAGGAACTTCCCCAGTGCCTGATCGACGCCTTCGTTGCGATCGAGGATTCCAGGTTCTGGTCCCACAAGGGCGTTGACGTCCGTTCGATGGTCCGTGCGGCCGTCGGGATCATCACCGGCGACTCCAGTGCCGGCGGCGGAAGTACCCTGACCCAGCAGCTCATCAAAAACAATATCTTTGAAGGCGGAAATGAGGACACCTTCGGAGAAAAGCTTGAGCGAAAGATCCAGGAGCAGTATCTGGCGATCCAGTTAGAGAAGATCATGGATAAAAAGATCATCCTCAAAAACTATTTAAACACGATCAACCTTGGAAACAACACCCTGGGCGTAAAGGCGGCGGCTCTCCGCTACTTTGATAAGGACGTCTCGGAGCTCACGCTCTCAGAGGCAACGGTCATCGCCGGTATCACCCAGAACCCGTCGAGATTCAACCCGCTCTCCGAAAACGGAAGAAAGCGCAACGAGGAAAAACGCCGCGTCATCCTCCAGTACATGTACGAGCAGGGGAAGATCACGAAGGAAGAACAGGAAGAGGCTCTTGCCGATGACGTTTACTCCCGCATCAAAAACGTGGATATCGTCACAAAGGAGACCCAGACTCCATACTCCTACTTTACCGACGAGCTGATTGACCAGGTGTTAAAAGCATTGCAGGACAAAAAAGGCTACACGGAGACACAGGCCTACAATCTCCTCTTCTCCGGCGGTCTTGAGATCCACACCACCCAGGATCCTGATATCCAGTCCGTTGTGGATACGGAGATCAGCAATCCTGAAAACTATGACGTGGTCTACTACTCGATCGACTATCGGCTGTCGATCCAGCACGCAGACCAGACAACAACGAACTATTCCGATGAGACTTTAAAGACATATTTCCGCAAGGATCTCGGAGAATCTAACTTTGACGGCCTGTTCACCTCGAAAGAAAAGGCGGATGAGGCGATCGAGAAATACCGGACGGCGATGACAAAGGAAGGCGATACGATCCTCGGTGAATCCGTACACTACGTACTCCAGCCGCAGGCGTCCTTCGTCCTTATTGACCAGTCCAACGGCTATGTAAAAGCCCTGAGCGGCGGCCGCGGGCAGAAAGAAGTCAGCCGTTCCTTAAACCGTGCGACAAACACGCTCCGCCAGCCTGGATCTACTTTCAAGGTCATCACATCCTTCGCTCCGGCGATCGATACATGCGGAGCTACCCTCGGAAGTGTCTATTATGATGCCCCGTACACGATGGGAACAAAGACATTCCGGAACTGGTACAGCAGCAAAGGCTATATGGGCTACAGTACGATCCGTGACGGTATCGTCTACTCCATGAATATCGTTGCCGTGCGCTGTATGATCGAGACTGTGACACCTCAGCTCGGCGTGGAATACGCGAGAAATCTCGGGATCACCTCCCTGACGGACAGCGATTACAACGCCTCTACCGCTCTCGGCGGTATTACAAAAGGTGTTTCCAACCTGGAGCTGACGGACGCGTTCGCTGCGATCGCAAACGGCGGTATCTACACGAAGCCGGTCTTCTTCACCCAGATCCTGGACCACAACGGAAAAGTTCTTCTGGAGAATGAGCCGGAGACAAAACGTGTTCTCAAGGATTCCACCGCATTCCTTCTCACGGATGCGATGGCACAGTCGATGGAGAGCAGCCGCATGTTCGCCTCCTCCGGAGTCAGCTTAAACTCCACCAGTGCGGTGGCTAATATCCCGGGGATGTCCAATGCCGGTAAATCCGGTACGACAACGAGCAACAACGATATCTGGTTCGTCGGATTTACCCCGTATTACACGGCGGGAATCTGGTCCGGATGTGATGATAACCAGAAGATCTCCGCGATCGGAAGCAGCACTTCCTACCACAAGAAGATCTGGAAAAAGATCATGACAACAATCCACGAAGGACTTGCAGATACCGGTTTCCCGGTTCCGTCTTCCGTCACGACCGCCCAGATCTGCCGGAAATCCGGAAAACTCGCGATCCCAGGCGTCTGCGATCATGACCCGAGAGGAAGCGCCGTCTACACGGAATATTTCGCAAAGGGGACAGTTCCCACCGAGGTCTGCGATCATCACGTCCAGCTGACCGTCTGCAGTGAATCCGGCGGTCTTGCGACCGAATACTGTCCGGAAAAGACCACGAGAACCTTCATGGTGATCCCGGAAGGTGAGTCCGGCGGAACGGATGATTCAAAGTACCGCTCACCTGGAACCTGCACGATCCACGGATCGTCTTCCGTTGTAGTCCCGAGCGATGAGACGTCTGATGAAAACAGCTCCTCTCAGGCTGAGACCACGCAGGAAACGGTTCCCGAGACCACAAAGGCAGCGCCGAAATCGCCGCTTGACCAGGTATATATCCCGATAGGTCCCGGATACGAATAAAATCCATAGGAAATACGCCATACAGAAATTCCTGCATGGCGTATTTTTATGAGCATATATCCGGTTTCCCTGTATACAAAAAAGAGTCTGAGACGTTGCATAAAAGTAAGCTCTTTTCCATTAAGAAAAATCCCCCGGCACTTTCATACCGGGGGATTTTTCTTAATTTACGCGAAGCGTGTTTTCATTTACATCATGGCATTTTCTGTAAATTCTGACTGTGATCCGCTCGCTTTATTCTGCTTTTCTCTTCTTCATCTCTTCGATCATCACCGGAAGAACCTTTGTGACATCTCCGACAATTCCGACATCGGCCACATCAAAGATGGATGCATCCTCATCTTTATTGATCGCTACGATATATCCGGAACCGATCATACCGGATACGTGCTGGGTCGCACCGGAGATTCCGCATGCGATGTAGAGCTTCGGAGCGACGATCTTGCCGGACTGTCCGACCTGGTGGGCTCTGGATACCCAGCCCTCCTCGATCGCCGGTCTTGTGGCGCCTACAACGCCTCCAAGTACCTCTGCAAGCTGTTCTACAAGAGCAAAATTATCCTTGCTTCCCATTCCTCTTCCGCCGGATACGATGACCTGGGCTTCCTCGAGGTTGACGCTCTCAGCGATCTCTTTTACAGTCTCAACGACCTTTGTGCGGACATCCTCTGCTGTCACATCCTCATCTGCAACCTCTCCGCTCCTGCTCTCATCCAGATTCTTTGCGAAGGATCCGGAACGGACAGTCGCGATATGCGGAAGGTTCTCTCCCATCTTCATGTCGTTTAATACATTTCCGTTGTAGGAAAGTGTTGTGTAAACACCGTCTGCAGTGATCCCTGTCACATCCGTCGCACAGCCGGACTCAAACGCTGCCGCAACTGCCGGAGCGATCATCTTTCCTTCCGGTGTTCCTGCCATGTAGAGAGCCTTCGGCTGATATTTTTCCACAAGCTTTGTAAGGATCTCTGCTTTCTCTGCTGCCTGAAGCTCATTGCTTCCTGCTGTGAGGACTTTTGCCGCTCCTGCTGCGATCACAGGCTTTGTATCGGTATCTTTCCCGAATACGACTGCGAGGACTTCCTCTCCTGCTGCTTTCGCAAGCTCTGCTGCCTTGCTGACTGTCTCGAGTGCAGCTCCGATCGCAGCGCCGTCTGCGCTCTGGACGCAGACCATGATATTCTTTCCATCTGTATATTTCATTTTTTCATTTCCTTCCACGACTAGATTGCTGCAGTTCATGAACATTTCTGCCATGAACTGCATTCAGACCGGCAAATCAGGCAGTCTTAGAGCGCCTTTGCCTCATCCATCATGGCAAGTGCCTGGCGCACTGCCTCCTCCGGATCTTCCACCTTGATCTTTGTTCCTGCAGCTCTCTTTGCCGGCTCATAGACCTTGAGGACCGTTACCTGAGCCTCTGCCTTTTCTGCCGCTGCGAGCTCCTCGATCGGTTTCTTTCTCGCTGCCATCTTGCTCTTGATCGTCGGATAGCGCGGGTCATACTCCGGCTTATTGACGGTCACAACGCACGGAAGAACGGACTCGATCATGCGGTAACCTTCCTCAGTCTCCTGTTTTGCTGTCACTTTGCCCTCGCCGGCTGTGATATCAACGATGTCAGCAGTTACCGGAACGTCAAGCTCCTTTGCGAGGATCGTTCCAACCTGTCCGGATGCAAAGTCTGTAGTCTCCTTGCCGCAGAATACGATGTCAAATTTCTTTCCTGTCTTCTCCTCGATCTCTGCTTTTGCGGCCTGGAGTTCTTTTGCGATGACCTCCGGATCCGCATTCTGATATGCGTCATCTGCTGCCAGATATGCATAGTCAGCGCCGACTGCCAGACAGTTCTTTAAAGAGTTCTTAACGCTCTCATCACCGATAGAAAGAACTGTGACCTCTCCTCCTGCTGCCTCTTTTAAGCGGACTGCCATCTCCAGTGCATATGTATCAAATGCGTTTACGACCGGTGTCACACCGTCGAGCGCCGGTGCGCCTGTCTTCGGATCCAGAGTGATCTCTACGGAATCGTCCGGAACCTGTTTTACACAAACTAAAATTTCCATGTTATCCTCCAAACTTATTCGCAGCTGTTCAGTCCCCTCACAGGTATTACGGTCAGCGCAGCAAGTGCGCAGACCTGCTGAACAGTTCCCTTATTTCATTATTTATTTCCCGATCACATTATTTGCAACAACGATCCTCTGTACCTCGTTGGTGCCCTCAAAGATCTGGAAGATCTTCGCATCTCTTAAGAGCTTCTCGACCGGGTATTCTCTGCTGTAGCCGTAACCGCCGAACATCTGGATCGCCTCGGAAGCAACTTCCATCGCAATGTCGGATGCGTAGCATTTCGCGATCGCGGATTCCTTGCTGTACGGAAGTCCCATATCCATCTTTGTCAGGGCATGTGCGACCATCTGACGGGCAGTCTCGGTCTTGATCTCCATATCGGCTACCTTAAACTGTAATGCCTGGTTCTTGATGATCGGTTTGCCGAACTGGATCCTCTCTTTGCCGTATGCGACAGCCTCATTGATGCCTCTCTGTGCAATACCGGTCGCCACGCAGCCCATCCATGCACGCGCCTGGTCGAGCGTCTTCATTGCGATGCCAAAGCCCTTTCCTTCCTCACCGATGAGATTCGCTGCCGGGATCCTGCAGTCTTCCAGAACAACATCGCAGGTGTTGGAGGTACGGATTCCCATCTTGTTCTCCTCATGGCCGGTGGAGAGACCCGGAGTCCCTGCATCGACCAGGAACATGGAGATTCCCTTTACGCCTTTGGACTTATCTGTCATCGCCGTTACACAGTAGAAGGAAGCGACGCCGCCGTTTGTGATGAAGCACTTTCTTCCGTTTAATACATACTCATCGCCGTCTTTGACTGCGGTCGTCTTGCCTGCACTGGCATCGGAACCTGCACCCGGCTCTGTTAAGCAGAATGCACCGAAACCGCCGTCGAGAACGAGGTCGCAGACATGCTGTTTCTGCTCTTCATTTCCTGCGATCAGAACCGGCTTCATTCCAAGGCCGCTCGCAGAGATCGTGGTCGCAAATCCGGCATCTGCGATCGCCATCTGCTCGATGAGTGCTGCTACATCCACACGGGAAAGTCCCGGTCCGCCGTACTCTTCCGGAACCTCGAGAGCCTGATATCCCTGCTCGATCGCTTTCTCATAAATTGCCTTCGGCCATTCGCCGGAAACATCGTATTCTTTGCACTGTTCAACAACTTCTTTGTCACAGAAATTTTTTACATCCTGCAGGAGATCCTGCGCTTCTTCAGAAATTAAATATGCCATAATCGATTTCCTTTCGTGTCTCTTTTTGTTTGACCGGTGCGTGGGAGCACACCGGCCGGCAGTTATTTGACAAATATGGTGTACGGCGGCTGCCAAATGGGGAGGAAAGCGGCTGCCGCCGGGGGGAATCATAAACGGATCGTTATGCCTCTTCCTTCGGGTCATAACAGATCTTGCCCGGATTTAAGATCATCTTCGGGTCGAAGGTCTCCTTGATACCGCGCATCAGGCGCATGTTGACCGGACCGGCAAACTCTGCGAGGTAGCCTTTCTTTCCGAAGCCGATCCCGTGCTCACCGGAGATCAGGCCGCCGAGTTCTGCTGCCTTCTTGTAGATGTCTGCCATAAACTCGGAAACTTCTTTCTTGAAGGTCTCCTCATCCAGATCGTTCGCGCAGGTGTAGATATGTAAGTTGCCGTCTCCTGCATGTCCGAAGCTCTTGACTGCGAAATCATATTTCTCGGAAACACCTTTGACATATGTCAGATATTTTGCGATCTGGTTGACCGGAACAACAACGTCGCACTCGTCGAGGAGTTTTGTCTCCGCCTCGATCGCCTCGAGGAAGGAGCTTCTCGCTGCCCATGCATCTTTCTTCTTTGCAGGTGTGTCCGCAACGAGAACATCGACTGCTCCCGCGTCAAGAACAACTTCAGCAACCTGCTCGGTGAGCTCTTCCAGCTGGTCCATGCTGTCGCCATCGAATGTCACAAGGAGGTAAGCACCGATGTCAACACCTTCGACCTGCTTCGGGAATACGCTCTTTCCGAGATAACGCTCGGAAGCGAGGACGATCTCTTTCTCCATGAACTCCACTGCCTGCGGCTGGAAATGATTCATGAAGAACTTCGGAACGGTCGCGATACAGTCTTCCAGGTTCTCATACGGGATGATCAGGCTGATCGTCTCCTTCGGAGCCGGGATGAGTTTTAAGGTGAGCTCGGTGATGATGCCGAGTGTTCCCTCAGAACCGATCATCAGGTTCAGCAGGCTGTAGCCGGTACTTGTCTTGGAGACCGTCGCGCCCATTTTTACGATCTCACCTGTCGGAAGGACAACCGTCATCGCGCGCACGTAATCTCTTGTGCATCCATATTTTACTGCGCGCATGCCGCCTGCATTTGTGGAAACATTGCCGCCGAGTGTTGCGAATTTTTCACCCGGATCCGGCGGATATAAGAGTCCCTGTTTCTGTGCGTCTTCCGCGAGGTCGTTTAACAGAACGCCCGGCTCTACGCGGACAACAAAGTTTTCAAGGTCATATCCGAGGATCTTGTTCATCTTGGTCATGTCGATCATGACGCCGCCATCAACAGCAACCGCCGCTCCGGTAAGACCGGTTCCTGCTCCTCTCGGGATCACCGGGATGGAGTTCTCATAACAGACTTTCACGATCGCTGCAATGTCCTCTGTGGTTGTCGCCTCGATCACAACCTCCGGGACTCCCTTTCCGTAGATCGGCATCTCATCATGAAAATAGTCGCTGTTGATCTCCTCACCTGCGTATACTTTTCCCGGAACGATCGCTTTGAACTGTTCCAGGATCTCAGGCGTCACCTGATTGTACTTCTTTGCTTCCATGTTTGTTTCTCCTCTTCTCATATCCTAAATTTTCAGTCATTTGGATTCAGATTTATGAAACGGGTCCATGCCTTTTTCTCTCAAATCTGTTTTCTGACAGGTTTTCTAAGTTTCCGGCACTTTCCGTATTGCTGTCTTTCTATTTTTTCGTGTTTCTCACGATCACGGATACCCCGTCCGGGATCACGGTGATCCCCGCATCCGTTTTGCCAAGGTACGCATCCGCCATCCGGATCGCTTCCTCCACACTTTCCGCGTAATCCATCTGCATATCCCGCACCATGGATTCCGGTGCACCGGTCACCATGATCACCTTGTGTTTTAAAAGGATCCTGCACAGGATCTGTGCTTCCCACTGATCCGGGATCGTCTTCTCCATCGGTGTGTCGAGAAACTGCTTCATAATCTCATTTTTGTCTCTTCCGCCTGCAAAGGTGTCATAGAGAGACTGACCGCCGTGACCCTGTCCGCACTCTGCGACCATGATGATCACTCCGCCCGGATTGCAGGTGGCCTCCGCAGCCGTCATTCCCTTTACCGACTGGTAAATGTTCTGATCGAGCGGGTAACCTCCGTTTGTGGAGATCACGATGTCTGCCGGGATCGCGTCAACTCCGGAAAGTTTATCGACGAAGCGGCATCCTTCTCTGTGTGCCTGATCGAAGTCCCCGGCATACGCCCGGATGACTTTCTTGTTCTCATCGAGGACCACATTGACGATGAAGGCAAGTTTCAGGGTCTTTGCCGCAAATACCATATCTTTGTGGATCGGATTCCCGTCAAGGATTCCCGTTCTTGCATTCGGACTATCGATAAATTTGGAGCAGTGGTTTGCCATGACCGTCTCCGCACTGGAAACTCCCGGAAGAATGCTCTTTCGCCCTCCGGAAAATCCGGCAAAGAAATGCGGTTCGATAAAGCCCTCCGAGATCAGAAGATCCGCCTCCGCAGCGATCCGGTTGACCTTTAAGATCCCGCCGGACGGGAGAACTCCCATCTCCTTCATCTCCTCTTTGTTGTGGCTTTTATGTACCACAAAGCGGATATCGTCGCGGTCCAGGTATTCCTCACCGAACTTATCTGCCAGCTCCTCTCTCGTGGTCTCCCTGTGGAAACCTGTCGCGATCAGAACTGTTAATTTCGCATGCGGATTGCCTTCCTTGATCTCCTTTAACATTTCCGGAAAAATCACTTTGCTCGGGACCGGTCTCGTGTGGTCACTTGCGATCAGGACGATGTTGTCTTTTCCCTTCGCAAGTTCTCTCAGACGAGGTGATCCGATCGGGTGCTCCATCGCATCCCTCACGATCTCGCGCTCCGGTTTCTCTGCATGGTATCCATGCGCTCCGGAAACCAGGGTCCCCCGCAGCCGCTCGTCCGGAATACAGACCGTCTTGTTCTCTCTTCCGTACGGAAGTGTGATGTTTGCCATATTCCCCTCCAGTCTGACATGAAATGTCGTTTCCTGTCTTTCCTGTCCTTTTCCTGCTATCTTTTTGATCGTATCGATCATCGTTTTTGTTGGTAGTACCAATTATATTGTTTTTAAAACAATGTGAACATTTGTTTTTACTATGCGCACATTGTTGTTTCTTCGCTTCTTATTGGTAGAACCAATTAGTCTTAAAAAATAACTGCTCTCATAAGCAGTGTATTTTTTCTGATACAAGGATAGCGCTGTCTTGTATTTTTGTCAAGACATTTTGTTTTTCTTTGCATGAATTTCGCACAGATTGTCTGATTTTTGTCAATCTCGGGAAGTCTGCTCCTCTTTTCTTTCTCCGTGCTCTGCAGGTCGGATCTCTTTCCAGTTCCTCTGAATCGTTTACGATTCCTGATTCCGGTTCTCTCCTGCTCCTTACATATACTGATAAATATAATGGAAATGGAGTTTCAGTCCCTCTCGTGCCTTCTCGATATTTCCTTCCGAAAAACCTTCCGCCAGCGTCCGGTGCGCACGGCTCAAAAACTGTTCGCTGTGCATTCCTTCGATAATCTTTCCGCGCATCTTCGGGATATACTCATCCATGATCTTATTGAGTGCTTTATAGTTCGCGATCATGCAGAGATTCCCGTCCGCCTCGATCAGAAGATAGTGGATCGCCTTGTCCCAGCGGACACGCTCCTCCTCCGTCTCAGCATTCTCCAGGTTTTCCAGATATGTCATCATTTTTTCGCGCTGCTCCGCGGTTGCCTGACGGACCCCGCTCTCAAGCGCTCCCCATTCCAGGGTGGACCGAAATTCCGTGATCTTATCCACATCGATCTTTTTTAAGATAAACATGAACGAGAGCATCTCCGCGAGGATCTCATCAAAATTTCCGGAGACATAATTCCCGGCTCCCTGCTGGCTCTCCAGGACTCCCATGTTCTCCAGGATCCGGAGTCCTTCTCTTGCAGAGTTGCGGCTGATCTCCAGTTTCTGGGCGAGCTCCCGCTCCGGAAGAAGTTTTTCTCCCGCCTGGATCTCTCCGCTTCCGATCCCTTTCTTTACATATTCAATGACTTTTTCATAGGATTTCTCCATCGTTTCTGATCCTTTCCCCAAATCCATTTCCTGTCCGGAACCGTCATGCCTTTCACACTCCGCATTCCGAATCGGCAAAATCCGCGACCCCATTGGTATCATACGGAATTTTTCCTCTTCAGGATAGAAAAAAGGAATGTGCCATGGCACATTCGTATGTCCTTCGCAGCCGCCGGCAGCTCCTTTCGGATGCATGATAATTGAAAGCCGCAGCCGGTATCATGTACCGGCTGTAGTCTTTCACGCCTTTCCGTTATTACGCTTCCATTGCCTTTTTGATCGCATCAAATAATTCGTCATATGTCTCATATGCCGCAAGCTCCGGGTGATCCTTTTTGATCTGCTCCGTGCTGCGGAATAAGAATCCCGCCTTGCTCGCCTCGATCATTCCGAGGTCATTGTAGCTGTCGCCGCTCGCGATCGTCTCAAATCCGATCGACTGGAGCGCCTTTACCGTCGTATACTTCGACTTCTCGATCCGCATTTTAAACCCTGTGATCGTTCCATCCGGGGCAACCTCCAGAGAGTTGCAGAAGATCGTCGGCCAGCCGAGTTTTTTCATCAGCGGCTTTGCAAACTGCGTGAAGGTGTCACTGATGATGATAACCTGTCCCATCTCACGAAGCTTGTCCAAAAACTCTTTCGCGCCCGGGAGCGGGTCGATCTTTGCGATCGTCTCCTGGATCTCCTTCAGACCAAGACCGTGTTCCTTTAAAATTCCAAGTCTCCAGTTCATCAATTTATCATAATCCGGCTCATCTCTCGTCGTTTTCTTAAGCTCCGGGATCCCGCTCTCCTCCGCGAATGCGATCCAGATCTCCGGCACGAGAACTCCTTCCAGGTCAAGACACACGATATCCATAATCAGTTCCTCCTCATTGATCGTACTTCTATGTCGCAATGCAGATATTATACCATCATCCACTGTAAAAATCCAGAACTGCTTTCTGATCGTGTCCACAGAATTTCACCCGGAATTTCATTGTGCACCGAATTTTTCTCCTGCATGTACCCGAAGGCACCACGCTCAAACTCACTGCCTATTCCTGTCCCTGCAAACTGGTGACTGTTTTCAGATATTCATACATCACCCGCGCCCCGTCACAGATACTTGAAATTTCTGTGTGCTCGGATGGGTTATGGGAAATTCCGCCGCGGCACGGGATGAATACCATGCCGGTGTCGCAGATATCCGCAAAAGACATGGAATCATGGCCGGCACCGCTCGGCATTCTCCGGCTCGAGATCCCGAGCTTCTTTGCCGCCTGTTCCAGGCCGTCTTCCACCTCGGCGCTCATCCTGATCGGCGGGATGCTGTTGATCTTTTCCGCCACATACTCAACGCCGCGCTTTTTGCAGCTTTCCCGCACAGCGGCCTTGAAATTCCGTTCCATGCAGTTTAAGCTGTCCTGATCGATCCCTCGCATGTCCACGCCGATCTCTACACGTCCCGGGATCACATTTAAAACGTTCGGATAATTCTGGATCACGCCGACGGTCGCAACGGACTGGTACGCAGATTCCTGCTTTCCGATCTTTTCTAACTCCAGGATAATCTCCGCCGCCGCACACAGCGCGTCACTCCTCATGTCCATCGGCGTCGCTCCGGAATGTTCCGCCATTCCTCTCAAATATACCCGGTACCGGATCGGTCCCGCGACCGTGCCGACGATCCCGACCTCCGTCTGATATTCCTCGAGGACCTTTCCCTGCTCGATATGGAGTTCCAGATAACGCCCCACACCGGAGATCTGTTTCGGATGAAGGTTCAGACCGCGGCTGGCAAAGATCTGCTCCAGAGTCTCCCCGTTTTTCGCAGTCAGATGTCCGATATCCTGCTTGTAGACTTCCTTCGTGATCAGTCCGCTTCCGATCGTACAGCAGCCGAAATTGCTCGACTCCTCACAGCGGAATGCACCGACCCGCAGCGGGATCCGGAGACCGTCCTCCTTCGCCCACTTCATCACCATAAGTCCCGCGATCACACCCGCGACGCCGTCATAGCGGCCGCCGTCGATCACGGAATCGAGATGCGAGCCGATCAGCGTATACCCCATCTCGTCCGTATTGGCCACATAAGTATTTCCGACCTCATCCGTATGGATCGATCCGCCGAGTTCCCTGCCGAGTCCTTTGAAGACCTCATGCATCGCGTCCTCCGTCTCCGTATAGCCAAGTCTTGTCACACCTCCCTGCGGCGTGCTCCCGATCTCATAAAAACTCTGAAACAGTCTTTCACAGTACTGAATATCCTTGGGTTTATGCTTCATATGCGCTTCCTCCTGCGTATGCTCACGTTTATCGTAACTGTCCGCCCGCTCTCCCCTTCAGGAAACAGGTTTCCAGTATGTTTTTTCTGATAATATCATTATAAACGCAAAATACTCAGAATCATATGTGCATAACGACAAAAAAAGAGGATTGTTTTTGGCGTTACAGACAAACAACGCCTTCCACCCGGATCATGGTTTTCCGTTTTTCATTTTCAGGGAATCGAAGTCATGTAAACCAAGAAAGAACCCTGCATTCTATACTGCTATACCCCCGCTCCCAGCTTCCACGCCAGTACCGCCATATAGATCATAAAATTGTCCTCCGGTTTCTTAAGATCCAGCCCCGTGAGCGTCTGGATCCGCCCCAGGCGGTATTTCACGGTATTCTTATGCGCATGGAGAAGTTCCGCTGCCTGATCGAGGTTTCCGGAACAGCTAAAATAAGTTGCAAGTGTATCGAGGAACTCCTGACTCTCCACAGGTTTTAAGATTTCTTCAAATGTTTTTCCCCTTCCGGATTCAAAAAACTCCTGAAGCGCACAGAATGCCCGGACTTTTTCATACTGACAGACACTCGTCTCCGGCCAGAGCTTTCTCTGGACCCGGATCGCCTGAAGCGCATCGCTGTATGTATCCCGGATCCCGGTAAGACCTCTCCGGACCGATCCGGCCGCACAGACGATCCGGTCCGCCCCGGCATCCCAGAGTTCCCGGATCTTCTCCTCCGTAAACAGATCCGCAAGGACCGTCCTGACCTTGTCCTCCGTCTCTCCCTCTGCCAGGAGAAGATATCCCTTCTTTAACGGGATCCGGATACACTCCGTGATCTCCGCTCTCTCCCTAAAGAGTCCAAGAACTGCCCTGGCAAGAAAACGGATCCCCTTCCAATCCTGCTCGTCCGGCATGACCATCTTCCTAAAATTGATCACGGCCGCCGCAAACCAGTCATGCTCCACATCCATCCCAAAAAGTCTCCCGCGCTCCGCCATCAGGACCCTGTCACTGTAATTCTCGTATAGAATATCCTTCACATACTTCTCCAGGATCGCCGAATTTCCTTCTTCCTCGAAGATCAGGTTCATCACATTCACGATAATATCAATATAAGGAAGAGCTTCCGGCAACTCCAGGATCGGCAGTCCCACTTCATCCGCCGCTTCCCGCACACGCTCTGAGATACACGCCACATATGGCCCCGTCTTCACCGCGATACAACAGCAAATGTCCGCGACCTCCCGGATCAGCGCACACTGCTCCTCCTCACTCTTTCTCACAGAATAAAGACTCGTGATCAGAAAATCATTCCCCTTCAACCACTGCCTGATCTCCGGAACCTCCATCACCGTCACATGCTCCACTTTCCCAGAAAGCCCCGCTTCCCCTGCAAGGACACGCACTCCCCGCATGACCGGAAGCTTCAAAACATCATTCACCTTCGCCATAAACGATCCTGTCTCCTTCTGTCAGTCATCCCACACCATATCCATACGATAGACTCAGCATCCCCTCCACGAGTCATCCATCTTCCTCCGCTCCGGCAACACTGACCAGTATTCTCATAATGTATGTATTATAGCGTGTATTCGCAAAAGATTCCATGTATTTTTACATACCGCCATCAGTCTTTATCCCCTGGAGAAGAAACATCCTTTACTGTGCAAAATCATCTATCATACCTCCTCATCTCCCCACATTACAAACATCCGCGCCTTTTTGCCCTTCCAGGGCAAAAACAGCCCACCCATGCCAATACACAGCGGCGGGGAGACTCCGGGCACGGACCGCCTGATTCCGGGAGCTGGCTTCCTCTTGGCTTGCAGGAGAATGCGTTGGATAGCTGCGGACACTTGTCTGAGCGCAGCGAGTTGTGTCCGCAGCTATCCGCCTTTAGCATTCTTCTGCAAGCCAAGAGGAACCCTCCCGGAATCCACCAAGCGTCCGCGCCCGGAGTCTCCCCGCCGCGTACCCCCCCCTATTCCTTCATCCCCGGCCGAAACACGATCGCCCCCAGATACCCAAACACCAGCGCCCCGCTGATCCCGACCGCACTCGCCGTAAATCCTCCCTTAAAGATTCCCAGCACACCATCCTCGCTCATCGCCTTCACAACGCCTTTCCACAGCGTATTCCCAAACCCTAAAAGCGGAACCGTCGCTCCGGCCCCCGCCCACTCTGCAAACGGATCATAAACGCCAAGGAATCCCAGAACACTCCCGCTGACCACCAGCAACACCATGATCCGCCCCGGCATCATCTTCGTCTTTTCCATCAGGATCTGCACCAGCATGCAGATCAATCCACCGACCACAAACGCTTTTATATATTCCATAGTGACACCTTCTCCCATTGTGATTCTCTAATACTGAATTCTCTTGCAGCTTATCCGGTCATCCTGTCTCCAGCACCACCGCATGTGCGATCCCCGGCACACTTTTTCCTTCATTGAAGCTCACCGTTGAAAGCAGTGCTCCGGTCGGTAGAAACAGCACCCGTTTCCACTCTCCACTCTGCAGTTTTGGCAAGATATATCCGCACAATACCGCAGCCGAACACCCGCAGCCGCTTCCTCCGGCGTGGGTATCCTGCTCCTCCGGTGAAAACATCTCGATCCCGCAGTCCATATACCGGCTCTCGATCCGGTATCCCGCCTGCATGAGATAATCTAGAAGAAGTCTCCTTCCGACAGTCCCGAGATCACCGGTGATGATCTGATCGTAATGCGTCTCATCCACCCCGAGATCCCGGAAATTCCTGACGATCGTATCGAGCGCCGCCATCGCCATCGCCGCCCCCATGTTCATGGAATCATGAAAATCCATGTCCACGATCTTTCCGGTCGTCACCGCCGTGATCTTCGCAAGCGGCGGCTCCTCTCCCCGATAACTCCCGGAAGATAGGATCACCGCACCGCAGCCTGTCACCGTCCATGTCGCCGAATACGGCCGCTGATTCCCATACTCCAACGGAAACCGGAACTGCTTTTCCGCCGATGCAAAATGGCTGGACGCGCTCACGAGCACATGGTCTGCGAATCCGCCCTCCACGCACATGGCACCCAGCCCCAGTCCTTCTCCCATTGTGGAACATGCCCCGTAAAGTCCGAACATCGGGATCTCCAGATTCACATTCCCGAACGACGTCGCAATGAGCTGAGCCAGAAGATCGCCCGCAAACGAGTACCGGATCTCCTCCCTGGAAAGCCCGCTCTTTTCGATCACAAGCCCCGCGGTCCTGCTCTGAAGCTCGCTCTCCGCCTCCTCCCACGTTTTCTTCCCCAGCATGGGATCCAGCTCCACCCGGTCAAAACATGTCCCCAACGGCCCGTCTCCTTCCTTCTTTCCCACGGTTGAAGCCGCGGCCGTGATCACCGGCGGATCTTCAAATACGATGCTCGCCCGCCCCCGCTGTTTTTTTCCTTCTCCTGTTTTTCCCTTCATTTCATTCCTGCTCCTGTCTTTTATTTCTCAGCGGATATTTGCAATCCGCTTTCGCTGCCTGCTCATGGCCAAACAACCATTCCGCAACTTCTCCCATATGACCTGCTGCTCCGGCTTTCCCGTTGCCATTCATGGTCAAGAAGTTTCCATACACTGTGACAGCATGCAAATGTTTGATACCGATATCTTCCCCAAAATGCAAAAAAAGATGCGGAAATCCAGCACTCTCTGAATTTCCGCATCTTTTTCATTTCCATATTTTATTTCCATATCTGCTTTTCGCGCGTTACGATCAGCCCTCAAACGGCTTTACATCTTTGACTGCTTCCTTCGTAGATCTTTCTCAGACCTTCCGGGGAGAGATCTCTTGTAAAGTATACAACAGACTCCTCCCCCGTTCTCTCTTCATATGGAATATAATGTTCTCCGCCGGTTCCCGGTAAAATTTTCTGTGCCATAATGTCCTCCTTTTTGTGATAAAAAGTTTGCGGCTGTTCTTTCACACAGCCGCATAAGTTCATTTTCTGATATGATTATAAAACTTAAACTTAGGTTTAAGTCAAGGACTTTTTAGCTGAAATATTGTAAAATACAAAAGCATACAAAGAGGCCGTTCGACTGTATAAGATCCGAATTTTCCTAGAATCTCCAGAAAAATTTCACCATTCCGAGTACCCAGCTCGCAAAGATCCCATAGAGGATCACCGGTCCGGCGATCGTAAAGATCTTGCAGCCGATCCCGAAGACATGGCCCTCCGCCTTATATTCGATTGCCGGCGAAACCACCGAATTTGCAAAACCGGTGATCGGAACGAGCGCTCCGGCACCGCCGAATTTTACGATTTTCTGGTATATATGGGTTCCCGTGAGGATCACGCTGAGTCCGATGAGACTTAAGGTTGTCCATGACACAGCGCTCTCTTTTTCGATACCGAAAGACATATAGACAGAAGTCAGAATCTGCCCCAGCATGCAGATCAGTCCGCCGACCAGGAATGCGCGCCAGAGATTTTTCCAAGTGTTGTGGACCGGCGTCACCTGCTTTACATAGTTTCCGTATTCTTTTTTGTCGATCTCCATAAGTTTCACCTCATAATTTTCAACTCAGACACACATACACTCCGGCGCAGAATTTCAACCGGCACAGACTGACAGGCACTTTGCAGGATTTCTCTGCAGCCATGGGCTTTTTGCTGCCCGAAAGCAGCTTTTCATTATCCGAAATCTCTTATAAAATACACTGCTGCCCCAAACACTTTCCCCGCTGCCACAGCCAGGATCACATACTGAAGTCCCACCGCAAGCCGGATCCGTCTGTTTAAAACAGGAAGCGCCTTTAACGTCTCCGCAAGTGACATCACGAGACAACCGACAAAGATCCCCACAGACATGCCGCATATTACAAGCACGATTCTCCCAGGAAACGGAAACGGTACACGGTAGAGATCCGCCAGATTTCCCCATACGCCCCCGAGGATCAGCAGTGTCTCATAGAGCAGCACATGTTCTGCCGTGTGCGTCACACCGATGAGTCGCGGAAAAACACCGATGATCGCAAGAAAGGCAAAGATTCCGGCCGCGATGACAGCACCCGCTCCGAGACCCGCAAACGCCAGAAGTCCAAGTCTAAGATACATCGATCCCCGACTCCTTTCTCCCGCCGTTTTTGATCAGCGTCTTATTCAGGTTTTCCTCATACAGGCGCATCTCCACCTCGATCGGAGTCGGATCCACCGTGATCTTCCAGGATGCAAAATGATTGAAAAACAGCAGGATCCCCACTGCAAGTCCTACGGAGTAAGATGCCTCGAGGATCGTCGGCCCATCCGCCCGTGTCCCAATGACCATCTCGTAGAGCTTCGCGAATACATCCGTCACATTGGCGTCATTGTTGAAGGTCATGATCGCAAATGCTGCCCCGAAAAAAGCCACCGCAGAGACAAGTCCCGTCTTCATCCACTCCCAGAGGCGGCTTTTCCTCCTTTTCGCCCGGTATGTGACAACAAAATCTGTTTCTCCGAGATTGTCCACCTGGATATTCTGACCGGTCTTCTCGATCTTTTCCACAAGATCCATGACGTTTCCGACATAGGCCGCCTCCTTTCCCTCTCCGGAAAATGAGGTGACCTTCACGGCTTTCGCCTTCGCCTCCGCAGCCCTGTCGCTGCTGTGGACATCTGCGATCATCCCCAGATACACTTCCGTCTCATAAACCTCTTTCACCTGAGGGATCTTTAAGTAGACAGTCGTACTGCTCATGCCTTCCACGGCTTTCTTTCCACGTCCTCAAGTGTCTTTAAGATCCCTGTGACACTCCCTTTCCGGACTGGATCTTCCGCCCCCGGAACCATCACAAACGTCCCGGACTGCTCCGCATGTTTCGCCGGAACCGCCACAAGAAAATACCAGAACACAAACACCAGAGCCGCCAGCGCCAGCACCGCAAAAATAATCTCCACATAGTCTTTCAACGGTTTCATTTCACATTCCACCTTTTCATCCAAACTTTTCTGTCAGGAGAAGGATGCGCAGGATGGAATGGTTTTATGCAGAGTTTTCTGAATCAATGTCATTTCAAACTGCATAGCATTCATGACCTACGCCATTGATACTTTTTTCGCAGATCTGTCATATTCTTCGCCTTTCATGCATTATTATTGCAGTACCTTGTTCATAAGCTCCTGATAACTGTCTACATGATCATAGGTCACAAGGCCATCCGACAATTTTGCAAAAAGTTTTTTTGTGCAGTCGATTTTGGATTTCTCAATTGGACGCAGATTTAGGCTTTCCATCGTGCCTTTTGTCTCAGCCACAAAATAGATATGCTTCACCTTGCCCTCATGGAACACAATTGCCCAGTCAGGGGAATAATGTCCCACAGGAGTCGGAATGAAGAAACCTTTCGGAAGTTTTGCGTAGATAAATACTTCCTCTGCGCCGTCCAGACTCTCCGCAAACTTACGCTCGACGCTCTTTTCTGCGATGCCATCGGTGAAAACATAATCCTGAATCGCCTTTTGCGCTTTATAGGCCTTGTCCATTGTCAGAGCGTGCTTTTCTGCAGTGAAAATGCTGCTGTCATAGCTTCCTTCTATGGTGTCGTAGGTGATATGCTCCACGATCATTGTTGCTTTCTGTTCTTTGATCAAACGGATCGTCTTTGTGATGAACTCTTCTGGGTTGTTCTGGTACATTGCAAAGGTAGTCGGCTTGATACCCTGCAAAATACGGGCTACCGTGCGGCGGGTCAACGTTGTACCCTCCGCAATTTTACCGATCAAATCATACGCCACCTGACTGGTGTGTGCATTTTTCAGTACAGTCGTCTTGCTTTTTGCGTCATAAAAGCTGCTGCCCTCATGTATCATATCGGCATTCAATTTGTCTTTCTGTCCAGCATAGGTGACGGTATATTGCAGACGGCTGACATACAGTTCACTGTCAATGTGCACAATCGACTTCTGAATCAACTCCTCAGAATCAAAATCCACAGTATAAGCATATTTGTGGTTGATGGTCTGCCAGAGCTTCTGGAACTCTGCCTTTTCAAAACGATCGTTCAGCGGATTCTCCAGCACTTTTGGCTTGTTACCATCCTCGAACATAGATTTAAGTATACTGTCATCGTAAATTGCCTGTACAAGCATGTGTATGCCCTCTTCGATTGACTTCAGCATTTCCGGCACAGCTGCAAGTGTTCCAGCCTGTACATCGTCCCGATAGTCCTGCGTAATGTTATTCTGATAATCCACATAATTGTTTCGGACAAGATACTGATAGATTGCCTGTGCCTGCCTATCATCCACCTTGACTGTTTTTCCATCGAGCTTGATGGTCTTTCCAACAAAATAGTCGATATCGGCCTTGCAGGGGCGGTCATACAGCACGGCTTCGGTCTGCTTTTGCAGTCCGTCCACAAAGCCTGCGTAACTCTCACTTGCAATAACGGTCAGAACGTTGATATCCTGCACCTTATCACCCAGAACTTCCGCATCCATGCGGTTGCCGTCTTTGTTGACGCACAGTCGCAGACCGCGGCCAACTTCCTGCCGTTTCTGCGTGGTGCTGTCGCTGTGTTTCAGGGTACAGATCTGGAACACATTCGGGTTGTCCCATCCCTCACGCAGGGCAGAATGGGAGAAGATAAAACGGGTCGGCTCTTCAAAGGACAGCAGGCGCTCTTTATTTTTCAGGATCAGGTCGTAAGCCGAAATATCGTCTGACATGTCCGTTCCACGCTTGACCGAACTGTTGATGCTGTGTCCTTTCTTATCAATACTGAAATATCCCTTATGCACATCATGAACATCGGTAGCATCCAGATAAGCAGTATACGCCGGGTCAAGAATCGAACGATATTCGTTCATCACAGCCATATATTCCTGCTCGAAAATCTTGCCATACTCGCCCAGAAGCTCATTTCCGTCTTCATCGTACTGACGGTATTTCGCCACTTCGTCAATGAAAAACAGGGAAAGGGTCTTGATCCCCATTTTGAACAGCTCCTGCTCTTTTTCAAAGTGGGAAATGACCGTCTCCCGAATCTGCACCCGGCGCATATCATCCTCAGAGACATCGCCGGTTACGTCACCTTTGCGGATGGTATCGCCATTGGTAAATGTCACAACGCCAGTGATCGGGTCAATTTCAGAAACGACAAAGCCCTTATACTGCTCCATCTCGCCGGAGATATAATAGAGATTATCACTCACATCCAATGTACGGAATTCCCGCTTTGTGCCGCTCTGGTGTTTGACCTCCAACTCCACCTTTGCCCGTGGCGGATTCTTGGGAGAGATAATGATGCTTTCCAGATACAGATATTTGTCTGTACCACGCAGGTTCTTGACCTCAAAACCCTTGACCTCGATTTTCTTGACCAGCCGCTTGTTGTAAGCATCCAGTGCATCCAACACATAAATCAGGTTATGCTGCTTGGCATGGGTAGCGGAGTAGTTCAGCGTGAACAGGGGATTGAATTTCTTCAACGCTTTCTGGGTGGCAGAATCTTCCTTGCCCATCTTCTGCGGCTCATCCAGAATCAGAATCGGGCGGTTGGCAGCAATCACATCAATCGGGCGGCGGGAGCCGAACTCATCCCGCTTGGTATAGATAATTCTTGCCGCAGCATCACCCTTGCGGCCTTCCACGTTCTTGTCCTCGTTCATAGAAGCGGCAAATGCCTGGGTATTGATAATCATGACGTTGATGCCGGAATTGCTGGAGAACGAATCCAGCTGGTTCAGGTTGCTGCTGTTGTAGATAAAGAACCGTGCTTTCTTACCGTAGCACTCCATGAAATGATCGGCAGTGATCTCAAAGGACTTCTTTACACCCTCACGGATGGCAATGCTGGGCACGACCACGATAAACTTACTCCATCCATATCGCTTGTTCAGCTCGAACATGGTCTTGATGTAAACATAGGTCTTGCCCGTACCGGTCTCCATCTCAATGTCCAGAGAACATCTGCCAAGCGGTGCCACCAGCTTGTCCGACTGATGAATATTGCTTTCTGCCTGCAATGCCCGGATATTTTGCACCAAATCTGCATCTGTCAGTTGCAGAGCCTCATTCTTGAATCCGGAATCGTTGATCAAATCCTGCAATTCCAACTGTGCTGCGTCGTCGGCCATCGGCACAAGGCTCAACTGCTGGGGCTTTGCAGACAGGCTTCCCATATCACGCAGATAGGACACTCCTACACTATAAGGCTGTCCCTGAAAGACACGCGCCACGGCATCCACGGCATCGGTCTGATACTGCTGAATTTTGAAACTAAACTTCATCCTTGTCGTTCACCTCCTGCTCCAGCATCAGAAAGCGGTCAAAGTCGCTCTCATACAGGCGATCCTGAATGATACGGTACTTTTCATATTCCGTTTCTGCATGGAGTTTTGCCTGTTCTGCGCTGATTTTACCTGGCCCGGTCAGCAGCTCATTGCCGTTGAACTCCAGAAAACCATCCAGCCTCTTTGCCCAATCCTCCATGCTCATGGGGATTTTGCGCTCGGCCTGCAACTCGGCATAATCCAGATAGAGCGACACAATGCGCTCCAGATAATTCATTTCTTCTTTGCTCAGGTAATTCTTCGCAATCGACACATCTGCTTTCAGGATTTTCCCATCCGGAGCATTCTCCCATGTAGTCAATCCCATGTGTTCCTTGTTGGCATCTGCCCGCTCCACAATCAGCTCCGCCGCCGTGTGACGGTGGACGGCATAGTGCATTTTGTTCTGTACCGTCTGGAAGAACAGACGAGTGGTCTTTGCGTTTTTGTCATAATCAAACGCAGTGGCGTACAAATCCGTCACTTTCTGATAGAATTTACGTTCAGACAGACGAATTTCCCGAATCTGCTGCAACTGCCGCTCAAAGTATTCATCGGTGAACATATGGCCTTTTTTCAGGCGGTCAACATCCATCGTCCAACCCTGAATGGTGTGGTCTTTGACGATCTGTCCCGCCCATTTGCGGAACTGCACCGCACGCTGATTGTTCACCTTGAAGCCAACGGCAATGATTGCCTGCAAGTTATAGTGGTTCGTATTATAGTTTTTTCCGTCTGTGGCAGTTATTAAGTATTTCTTAACAACTGCTTCCTCCCGCAGCTCTCCATCCTCAAAAATCCGTTTCAGATGCTGATTGATCGCCGCAACCGAAACATCATACAATGCCGCCATCATCTTTTGCGTCAGCCAGATGTTCTCATCCTCGTAACGCATTTCAAAGCTGGCATCACTTTCGCCGGTAGAGGCAACAAAGGTCAGGTATTCTGCTGCGGAGCTACGAATGGCAAGTTCCTTTTTCTTCTTATCGTCCATATCACAGCACCTTCCTTACAGTATCAGGGCTGTACGTCTCGAAAATCTGCTCAAAGTTTGTGGCAACGCTGTCGTTTGCCATACTGCTGTCACGGAACACGGCATAGTAAGGTTTCATCTGTGCAATGGCCTTGACGGTTTCCTCGGTCACATTATGGTCGAAGCAGGCCAGCAGGAAACCGTCTGCCACGTTGAACACCTTTTTGCCTGCGATCTCTTTTACTTCGATCGGGCTGGACAACAGCACGCCCAAATCCAGCATCACTTGGAACAGCAAATCCTCCGGGGTGCGGTCTTCCTTCACGTTGTCCACCAGAGAGAACAGATCCTGCTGACCGACTTCATCCGGAGTGTAGTATACAGGCTTCATATTGCTTTCGTCCAGACGCAGGCAGCGGAAACCAATATCCAGATCCGCCGGAGCCGTCAGGCCGGCATCCTCTTTGATTTTCTTGCCCGCCCGGCGAATACGCTCCTTGCCGATTTCGCAGATGTTCTTATAGCCAGCCTTGTATGCTTCGCTCTTTTCATCCGTCTTTTCCGGCAACTGCACCATAATAAATTTACGATTGCCCCCATCTTCAGCATTTAACCTTATAACGGCATGAGCAGTAGTAGCAGAGCCCGAAAAGAAATCCATTACAATTATATCCTTATCGGCATTTAATATTTTAATCAAATATTTTATTAGGCTGCTTGGTTTAGGAAACGAAAATGGAATATCTAGTTTTTTAAGTTCTTCGCTTCCGTTTCGATTCAGAAAGCCTTCTAAGAGATCTCTGGGAATATTCCCTTTCTCCTTTTTATCATTCAAGTAACTTTTGGTATAAATATTCCATTTTGCTCTCTCTCCATTTTGATTCAATAATGGAGATGTTTTTGTTTGCTTAAATGACAACAAATCCTTTTTTGCTAGGTATTGTTTCTGTTCCCATCTCCAAACACCATCACCATCATGCGGCAACACTTTTTCACCGTCTTTTTTTATTCCTGGAATTGTCTCTCCCGGAGGAACCACTAACTCTCCATCTGGGCATTCAATAAAGTATCGCTGATTAGGACGTGTCTGCAATGTGGATAAATAGAAAGCAATATCATCACGATAGTATTCACCCTTTCGCGGTCCATCTGTTTCGATTTTCTTAAACTGTTCGTCATTCGTAACTTCATCCTGGAACGCTGGAAGAAGGACAATATTCTTGCAATAGGCAACAATATAATCCTTACTTGGCACAAAATAATTCCCTCTGAAGCTAGTTGTCTTTGCCACTCGAGTCAAACATGCAACAAAATTTGCGTTTCCAAAAACCTCATCACCAATTTTAAGCACATTTCGCAATTCACTATCGTCTATACTTATAAATATAACCCCATCATCACTCAAAAAATCCTTTGCTAACCGCAGTCGTGGATATAACATATTCAACCAATCTGTATGAAAACGACCATTGCTCTCCGTATTGGTCACAAGCCGGTTGCCTTCTTCGTCATACTGACCGCTGTTTCCCATATATTCGTCAGCACTCTGGGCAAAGTCGTCCTCATAGACAAAATCGTTGCCGGTGTTGTAGGGCGGATCAATATAAATCATCTTGACCTTGCCAAGATAGGTTTCCTGCAAGAGTTTCAGCACTTCCAGATTATCGCCCTCGATATAAAGGTTCTCGCTGTCAAAGCCACCGGGCGTGCCATCTTTGCCAACACTGTCCGTCACAACCGGACGCAGTGTTGCCGTGATGGGCGCATTGGCCGCCAGCATGGCTTTTTTCTTGTCCGGCCAGGTAAACTGATAGCGTTCCTCCCGGCCTTCCACGATGGAATCAGAAAGCTCCTGCCGCAAAGCGTCAAAATCAATGGCGTGTTCTGCCTTACCGTTCCGCATCACTTCGGTGATGGCATTGGGGAACAGCTTGCCGATCAGTTCTATATTTCTCTCCACGCCGTCAAGGCTGTGCATTTTCAGTTTGTCCATTTGATTGTTCCTCCGTTTCCTGTTTTGGCTCCAAGTGTATGATGAAATCCGCTATTAAGATCGCATTCAGTGAGGCTTTTTTGTTTGGATATTTTTTATATTTGCTGTGAGAAACACCATTCCGGTTGGGGATTCCCTCAACAACCTCATCCACTGTATTACAATCACAGACGATTAGCTTCTCGTAAAACTCTCCAAACACAGGCTTCAAATCATTTTCTTTTATCAACTCGGTAAAATCTCTGCCGGTCTTCTTTTGGCTGTACCGCCCTGTAATATGCAGCTTATGGTGGATCAACCCTTCCCACATGGTTGATAAACATGCTATTGATAGTGCATATTCCCCACGAAGATGTGCTTCAAGTGCTTGACCAAGGATTTTCTTAATGTGCGATTCTAAATCCGAATCTTTCCATGTCCGTTTAATTTCCCTGATGCGCTGTGGTGTGTAGTATCCGAGAATCAGTTTATCAATTCTCTTTTCTCGTCTTTTGCTGGCTCCTCGACTGGTTGATAAAACCTCATATATTTCTCTTCTCAGTCTTAGATCAGCAGACCAGCTCGCATAGGGAAACCATTTGCATTCATACAAAGCTGTCAGGCAGATGTCATTCAGCTCTCGGTAGCGTTTTAGAAAATCGTCTCCAATGTGTAAATTTCTGAACGCATCTGTCCACGGTGAAAAATCAATACTATGAATCCATTGCAATGCTGGCGAAGCTGCAATCTGTGCATTTACCATAGACATAGATGCACAAAGGCTTGTTGCCAAATTACCAGAAACAGCAGCTCTATATGAATCTAATACGGCAGCGGTATTTGTGTGAAATTGCTCCCATATCGAATTGTCAAGTCTGAACGGTTGGATAGATTTGTATAAGGATGCCGTCGCATTCTGCATTAGCATCGAATTCTCTCGAATCAGTTGTACTGCCGGACTCTCTGTCATATGATCAAGACCATTCAAGGCAGATACCGCAAGGTTGCTTGTAGATAAACTATTTAGCAAAGGGGCAGTAAGTTGCTGTATACGAGCCTGCTGCTCTAAAATAGGTTTGAAGCCTTCCTGCAACCTATTCTGAAGCTCAATGCTTTTGCGTAACGATTCTGGAAGATTGTATGCTTCATCCATATTCAACTTATCACCGCTCCTTCCAATTTTCCTTGTATATTCCTTATCTCTTGTACTAATTCAAATTTCTTCTTCGGCTGTTTTTCTTTCCTGATTTTAGCTTCCAGAGCCGCAATCTGCTTTTCCAGTTGCTCTCGCTGCTTCTGCTGCTCTACTCTTTCTTTCAGAGTAGAGGATTTATCTGAACCGAGAGCCGTCCCTGCAATCTGCCGTACAAAATTCTCATACACGGCATCCAGCGAAAGCCCATCCAAATGCACCGGAAGTTCATCCGCTTCCAGCCATTCTGTGTAATAATAACGATCAACCTTAAAGGCCGTTTTACCCGCAGCAACCTCCTTGTATCCGATGACAGCACGATACTTGCCTTCGTATTCCAGCAAAAACAAGATATGATACGGGATTTCCCGGTCGATCTGGCGCAACACGCTTTCGTCCAGTTCCGGGGCAGACAGCCGCACCTCGAACACTTCGATCTCTGTCACCTGTTCGCCAGCAGCCAGATTCAGGGTGGTTGCCGCGATCTTATTGCGCCAGTAGATGATTCTGATCTGCTCCACGAACGCTTTTTTCATGGCCGGTGTCACAGCAATGTTTTCATAAAACTTCTGCTTAGGGATACGTTTGTTAAATTCCGTGGATTTCGGCAATCCCAGCACGGCATCTCACCTCCAGACAATCATTTCACAACAAGGAAGCAAATCAGCTCAAAATCATCCAGCCCGGATATGTCGCTCATCAAAGCGGAAGTGCCACCGACGGAGAACAGACTGTCAATGTCGCTTTTCTCTTTCACATCAATGATGGAATTGATCGCTTCGCTCAGCAGCTCGGACATCTCTGCCATATTCCGCCCATCATCCGTTTCGCGGTTAAAGCGTTCGTATGCCTCTTTGATCGGTGCGGATTTTCCGCGGCAGAGCAAGCGGATATCATCCAGCATCTTTTTCGGATTCAAGTAATCGCAGATAATCTGACCGTCCACTCCGATATAAACCATGTAGAACGGATGGATGCGGTTCCGGTTATCCACATTGACGCTGTTGTTGATATTTTTCAGCACAAAGATCACACCATCCGGCAGTTCATCCGTGGCAGGCACCACAGCATGAAGCCCACGAGGTTTTTTGTCCATGTCTCCATTCCGTTTTATGTAGTCCAATAAGTCGAGCCGGAATTCGTTCAGCCCTAAATCCATAATGGAGATTCCATCGGACATATCCTCAATATCAACCACTTCCTCCTGCAAGCGTTTGAGCTGCGCCTTGCGATATTCCAAATCACCTTTTTCTTCCGGATTGATCAGGTCATCATCGCCGGTAGAGGTCATAACAGTGATTTTCATGCGAGTCTCGACACGGGATTTCAGATTGATATACTCATCCAGCGTCAAGTTCGGCCAGAAGTTTACAAGCTGTATACACTGGTTACGACTGCCGATACGGTCAACACGGCCAAACCGCTGAATAATGCGAACCGGATTCCAGTGAATATCATAGTTGATCAGATAATCGCAGTCCTGCAAGTTCTGACCTTCTGAGATACAGTCCGTTGCGATCAGCACATCAATCTCCGTGGTACTGCCCGGCATCAGAACATCCCGACCTTTGGAAACAGGTGAAAAGCAGGTCAGAACATTATTCAGTGTTGCCTGAAATCCTTTAATCGTGGTTTTACCATCAATGGAACCGGTGATTACCGCTGTGTTCAGTCCGTATTTATCTTTGATATACTTGCTGACATGGTCGTACAGATACTCGGCTGTATCAGAAAACGCCGAGAAGATCAGGACTTTCTTATTCTGGTTATTGATGGGATGCTCGATTTTTTCAGACAACAGCTTTAACAGCTCCTGCAACTTGGTATCATGTTCCGGGGTAATGTCCGCAACCATAAAGGTCAGCAGTTCCAGAATCTCCGCATCTCGTTTGAGCTCCGTGCGCCAACTCTTCCAGTCCATATCCGCAAGGTCGATTTTTACCTTTTTGCCAACGGTGAAGAAATCCGAATTTTCATCATCTATATCAAAGTCATCGCCACCAGCATCATACATGTCCAAATCCGACCGACCGTATGCCTCAAACTGATTGATGGACTGAATCGTACCATTGATCAGTTCCTTGATTCGGGTCAGTGTCAGTTGGAAAGAATGTACGGAGCTTTCCAGACGCTTCAAAAGGTTAATGCTCATCAAGCGGCGGATACCTTGCTCACGTCCTGTCTGGGTCAGGTTCTCACCCTTGTTGTGAGTCAGCTCTTTATATTTCTGGAGCTTACTGGGAAAAATGTAATTAGAGGGCGCATACACACACAAAGAGAGCTGCATGAGTTGCTCATAAATCTCGTTATAGTTGATGGCGTTGTTCAAATCCGTCAGGCAGGGACGTTTAGAAATTGGCTTGAGCCGTTCGGGAAATTTTCCAATTTCGTTGGTGTCATAATACTTCTCAATGTGTTTACGGGAGCGGGCAATGGTCACGCTGTCCAACAGCTCAAAAAAGTCAAAATCCAATGTGCGCAGCAGCGCATCTGTGGTTCGTTCTTCCTGAGGCAGTTTACTCCAGGCATTGAACGCCTTTTGCGCCTGCTTGAAAATATCCTCCACGTTTTTGGAGGTATTCAGCCGCTCGTCAAGAAACTCCGAATTACCCTCATAGGCAAGGGCAAGCTGGTTCTTCAAATCAACAAAACGGTTGTTGACCGGCGTTGCCGAGAGCATCAAAACTTTGGTTTTTACTCCGGAACGGATCACCTTATCCATCAGACGCTGATAACGGTTATCCTGCGTCTTGCTGTGCGTACCAATGCCGTTGCGGAAGTTGTGGGATTCATCGATTACCACAAGGTCATAGTTGCCCCAGTTCAGGCGATTCAGATCAAGACCATTAGACTGCCCACCATTGCGAGAAAGGTCCGTATGAAACAAAACATCGTAGTTCAGCCTGTCCGATGCTATTGGATTATTGACATAGTTGTCCTTATAGGTATTCCAGTTTTGAGCCAGTTTTTTCGGGCAAAGCACCAATACCGACTTGTTTCGATTTTCGTAATACTTTACAACAGCCAGAGCAGTGAATGTTTTACCAAGACCAACGCTATCGGCAAGAATGCAGCCGTTGTATTTTTCCAATTTATTGATGATGGCAAGCACTGCATCCCGCTGGAAATCATAAAGCATATTCCAAATCTTGCTCTGTTTGAAACCGGTTGCCTCATTTGGCAGTTCATCCTCAGAGATGTCATCCAAAAATTCGCTGAACACATGGTACAGGGTCATAAAGTAGATGAACTCCGGCGGATTTTCTGCATAGGCCGTGCTGATGTTTTCCAAAACTACATCCGTAACATCCTGCATCTTTTCCCGGTTATTCCAAAGGCCATCAAAAAGCTGCATATATTGCTGAGAGTGCGGAGCTTCCATGCAAGTGACCATGTTGTAGCTGTTGTTTCCACGTTCACAGCCAATGTCTACTGTGGTAAAACCATTGATTGGAACATAGGCTGTCTGTATCGCGCCCGAATCCACGGTCATAAAGCCACCCATGTTTTCACCTGTAGTATTTGACTTGAATTTCGCTTTTTCCCTGATCCAATCAGCGCACTCCCTGGCGATTGCCCGCTGGTTCATTTCATTGCGCAGCTTGATTTCAAATTCTGTGCCGTATAGACTGGTTTCACGGGAAAGCCGGGGAATGTAGAACTCACGCTTCTGCTTTTCGGCTTTTTCTTTAACAAAGGTGGGCGAAGTAAAAATAAAGCGGAACTCGTCCACCAATTCCAACTGCTTTTTCAATTCTTTATACGCATACATCGAAAAGCAGGCTGCCGCTATTGACACCTTGCTGCCTCTTTTGATTTCTACCTGCAGATCATCCCGAACCGTACTGGTGATATTATCAAGTACTTTCAATTCTTTCACCTACCTTTGTTTTAGTCCTTATTCTACATCTCTTGATGTCCTACTATCGGGACTGTCAGGCAGAATCTCAAGAACATCCTCAATATTACAGTTCAGTTTCTGACAGATCCGGCCAATAACTTCAAGTGAAACAATCTCATCCCGCCCCATCTTACTCATAGTGCTTGTGCTGATACCAGCAAGCTCACATAAATCCTTTTTTCGCATCTTTTTGTCGATCATAAGTTTGAATAATCTTTTGTATGATACTGCCATTTTTCATCGCCTTATTACTTTCAAAGTGGTTTCCTAAACATCCAAAATTATATTAACATTATAATATATCGCGCTTTAAGAGTAAATAAAAAATGCCGACATCTCATAAGTTCATAAGTTATCTCATAAGTCTCAAGTCTTGCGCACGCAGAGCATGGACGCTATCCACGCTCATTTTCTTGTATGGGGAGAGCCCCACTCCAATTTCTTCGCAAAGCAGCCCCAGCAACGCCGGCTGCACATTCGTCTCGGACGCTTTGCTGTCCCTCCTATTTGTTTTTGGAAATAATCCACTTTGCTTTTCTTCTGGTTCCTTGCTGTTCAAGTATGCCTTGTTCTTTTAATTCCGAAAAAATTCTGGAGATTGTTCTTTTAGATACCCCAAGCTTCTCTGCATACTGTGCCTGCGTTTCTGTCGGATATTTGGTAATGATCTTCAGTAGTTTTTGAATATGATCTGAGAGATCTTTATCTGTGTATAACACTTCATCAACGCCATTTCCAATGCCATTTTTAACGCCATCAATGCCATTTTTTTCTGTATCAACGCCATTCTTAATGCTAATGGCATTATTTTGCTCCCGGTAAATGTTGATACGCAAGTCAACCTCACCGCCAATAAACTCCGGATCCCGCAGTCCAGCAGATTTTACTTTATCAATGATTCTCGGAATACCACTTCCCCAATGTTCGATCAGATTCATATATGCAAATGCATGAGCAAGTGCTTCATTCCTAATTTTAGAATATCCTTCTTTCATGCGCTCTATGGTCTGTCCCATTGGCAGCTTTCCAGGAGAAGTAATTTCCAGGCGGTTGTCATATACTGCAACTTGTATCGTACCATGATCCAGATAGCTCCGATGCACCATTGCATTGATAATCAACTCACGAATAGCATCCGGTGGAATTTCATAAACATCCTGTCGATAAAGCCCCACAATCGTCACACCCAGGTGAATATTTCGCAAAACAAACTGAAATGCCTCGTCTATCTGTTCCCAAAGCGGACCTGTATACTCTCTACGATCAACAAATACCGCTTTTGTTGTTCCTTTGAACACGCCACATTGCGTTGCAACATGCAGTCCTCCCTTGCCCGTTAGAATCGCAAAAGCATTGGATGGATAATCTTTTCCTTCACGCTCAATCAATACTCCCCAGGAACGGAGCTGCTGTCTGCCAACGTCTTTGATGGACGCTTTTTGCTCCTCGTTATGAGCATTTTTAACTGCCTGATCCTTCATTGCTTTGCAAAGAGCATCAATATCTTCATCTGTAATGGTCAGTCCGGTGCACAAAGCCTGGTCAAAATAACGGTTACTTCCCTCAAACATCAGCTCTTTTATCATGTACTCATCGGCAAGGCGGGTAGTTCCGGCAACACGGACATATACACCGCCTTCTCTGCCAAGAGCTTTGATATAATACGGTCGCTGTCTGCCTTCAGAAATTTCCACTACAATGACTGTTTTACCGTCAACTGTCTGTAATGTAATATCCGGAATAATTGCCGGTTCGCAGCTATCCGATACGGCATTGGCAATGGCATCCATTTTTTTGAACACATCTTCCTTGTCAAAGCCAATAACCTCTTTGGTTTTATCTGCAATTCCGAAAATGATTTTTCCTCCGGTTCCATTTGCAAATGCAACCACAGACTTCATATATTTAATGCTTTTCTCCGGCAGGTTCTCTTTGAACTCCACATTCTTCGATTCTCCTGCAAGAATTTCTTCTATGGGTCATTGTAACACCTCGCTCTCTTTGGTAGCATTCGCCACCTGATTATTTTGAGTCGCTTTCTGTTTCCGAAGAATCCGCTTTTTCTACTGTTCCTCTTTTTTATCAGGTATGAACTCCATGATGTCTCCAACATCGCAATTTAACACGGTACAAATTTTTTCAATTACATCCATACTGACATTTTCATCCTTAGACAGCTTTGACATGGTTGTCGTGCTGAAACCAGTCTGCAGGCGTAAATCCTTTTTTATCATATCTTTATCGATCAACATTTTCCAAAGTTTTTTATAGCACACTGCCATATTGTCACCTCTTACCATTATCTATTTCATCTTCAGTATTTCACTTCTTTTATCATACCATAGGAATGCGAACAGTACAATCGATACAGCACTTTTTCGTATCCATGCTTTACAAACTCGCATTTTAAATTTATTCTGACTGCAATTCTGATCTGCAAATGTGATCTTTCTTTACCTGCTGTTCGTTCCAAAGAAAAAAGTGTATCAGCTACAGCCAATACACTCTTATCATTTTCCTTAAATCACCCTATAATGTCCCCATCATCCTCTCCCGCATCTCCCGCAGGATCTTCTTCTCCAGCCGTGACACCTGAACCTGTGAAATTCCAAGTCGGGATGCGATTGCAGTCTGGGTCTGGTTTTCAAAATAGCGCAGCTTTATGAGCTGCTGTTCCCGCTCCCCGAGGTCAGAGAGAAGCTCTGACAAAACGATCCTGTCCAGGACGCGGTCGTTCTCCGATGTCTTTTCCGCGATCTTATCGGCCAGACAGCCGCCGGTCCCGTCCCCGGGATCAAACGGCTCATAGATGGAGCCGACTCTCGCCCCAGCTTCCATGGATGCTGCCACCTCCTCACGGCTCGCCCCCACGGACTTTGCAAGTTCCTCCACGGTCGGCTCCCTCCCGAGATCCGCTTCCAGCTTCTCTCTCGCCGCTCCTACCTTCCCGGCAAGCTCCTTTAACGGCCTGCTGACCTTGATCATGCCGTCGTCGCGGAGAAACCGGCGGATCTCACCGAGGATCATCGGTACCGCATACGTTGAAAACTGGACGCCAAGCTCTGTGTCAAACCGGTCAATGGCCTTCAGGAGCCCGATATTTCCGATCTGGAACAGATCTTCCACTTCCGTTCCACGGCCCGCAAACCTCTTTACAATACTCCAGACAAGTCCTGCATTCTCCATAACGAGCCGGTCTCTCGCCTCTTTATCCCCTGCGTGTGAACATTTTAAAAGTTCCGCAGTGTCCGCCATCCCGTCACCTGCCGATCTTCTTTTTCATCGTGACGGAGGTTCCCTTTCCCGGCGCGGAGACGACCTCCACCTGGTCCATAAACGCCTCCATGAAGGAAAATCCCATGCCGGACCGACCGTCCTCCGGGCATGTCGTGAACATCGGCTCCATCGCCTGCTCCACATCCGCGATCCCGACGCCCTCGTCCCGGACTGTCACGGAAAACAGCCGCTCTTTCTCCCATGCTGCCGCAGCGAGAGTTATTTTCCCTTTCCCGCCCCGGTATCCGTGGATCACCGCATTCGTTACCGCCTCCGAGACTGCCGTTTTGATGTCATCCAGCTCTTCCAGGGTCGGATCCAGGCGGCTCGCAAAGACAGCCGCGACAACTCTCGCAAACTCCTCATTCTCGGACCGGCTCTCCATCACGAGTTCCATCGTCTCACACGCCGCCGTCTCCTCGCCTTTCCCATTCTGCACATTCTTCACCGTCGTCTCCATCCCTATACCTCCCTGCTGTAGATCGCTTCTTCCTTTGACTCATACTGGTGCATCAGTCCCAGGATCCCCGCAACCTTCAGAACGCGCATGACCTGCGGGCAGGCGCCGTAAAAGCTTGTGTGACCCGCCTTCATCTGCTTGTAGCGGTTTAAGAGGACCCCGATGCCGGAGCTGTCCATAAACCGCGTCCGCGTAAAATCAAAGATGATCCTGGAAACATAATTTTCCGCCATCAGAAGATCCGTCTCATACCGCAGATTCCTGCAGTTATGGTGGTCAAACTCCTTCGGCAGATGAATGATGAGTGTCGGGCCTTTCGCCTCGTATACAAATGAATCTTCCATATGTTCTTCCTCTCCTTTTCTATAATCTGATTATTTCCGGCCAAACAAAAAGAGACCTCACAGCTTTTCTTCTGTAAAGTCTCTTGATCATTTTTATTTGATTTCTAGTATCCCCGCTCCGTCTTCGCCTTCTCCGCAAACTCCGAATCCGCAAAGTTCATGATGACCTGTCCGAACATCTGGTTCGCATTGTCGGTGTCGCCCTTTGACTTGTACACCATGCCCATGTCGTAGATGACTTCCGGGTTCTTGTCGTCGATCTCCATGTATTTTTCATAATAGTGGAGCGCTGTGTCATAGTCACCGGAAGCTGTGGACTGAGCAGCCGCCGCCATAAGGACCGCCGGGGCATTTGTGTCCATGTCCGCTTTGATCTCATTTAAGATCGCCACAGAACTGTCATCCGTGATCTTTGACTGATCCATGTCCACATAGCTTAAAACCGCCGTGTTCATGTCCCCTTTTCGGTACGCATCGAGGATCTTTGCGAGTGTCGCATACTGGTTTACCGTGCTTCCTGAATCCCCCTTCAGGTCATTTAACTGACCTTCCGCGTCCTCCTTCTGCTTCTGGTAATCCTCAGCCTGGAGCTTTAACTTGTCCGTCTCCTGGTTTGCGAGATTCAGCTTATCCGTGTAGGACTGCATCTCCTGATTATGTTCATAATTGAGCGCCCGCTCTCTCGCCGGCATGATGAGGAATACGACCATGACCGCGCCCAGGACAAGACCGATGCCGATATTGATGATCGACTGCCAGCCTGTATTCTCCTTATAAGTCGGCGGCAGGATCACATCATCATCCTGCATTTCCCGGTGGGAGAACGCATTTTTCAGCTTTCTCTTTTCCACCTCTGCCTTTCCGGTATGCTCTTTTACATACTCCATGTACCGGGTGGCCTTCTCGTTGTTGTTGTCGATCTGGAGCACCTTGACCAGGGACTTTCCTGCCTTCACATAATCGCCGTGCTCCATGTAGAGGAGCGCGAGGAGCAGATGCGCCTTCACGAAATTCGGCTTCTCGTCGACGATCCTCTTTAACTGCAGAACTGCGAGATCATCGCTGTCATTCTGCGCATAAAACAGTGCCTGGTTGAATTTCTTCACCATCTGGCTCGCGATCTCCAGCTGTCCCGGCTTTCTCTGCACCTCGTCAAGGTAATGGTCCGCGCGGTTGTTGTCCGGCTGGAGATTGATGCTGATGACCCACTGGATCAGCGCATCCGACGTCTCCCCCATCTCGTAAAAGATGAGTCCCAGAAGGTTTCTGGCATCCGTGTGGTATTTATTAAACTGCAGGGCGCGCTTTAAAAATCTCGCCGCCCCTGAAAGGTTTCTCTCCTTTGCCATTTCCAGACCACGGTTATAATAGCTGTTCGCCGCGTACTGGATCTTCTGCATTTCATCCATATATTACTTTTCCTTCTTGATATCCTTCATGATGTCCATCATGATGTCAGCCATATCTGTGAGGTCACTCTTTACGATCGCATCGCTGACCGCCTCGACCTCCAGACTCGGTTTAAAACGCTCGATCTCTTCTTCAAAATTGATCATATCTGTCTCTCCTTTATCGCTGCAGTCCGTTCCATGCACGAGACCGCCGCTCCTGCTGCCGCTTTCGTATCTTCCGCGGCATCCGTTATCACTTTTCTCAGCCTGAGTTCCCGAAACACTCCTTCACTTCCCCCGCCAGATACAGCGATCCGGCGATCAAAGTCAGATCATGCTCCCCGTGAATGCGGAACAGACGGTTTAACGCCTCTTTCACATCCGGACAAACCAGGATTTCCGTTTTTTTCCCGCATTCCTGATCGGCAAGCACTTTTGCCGCCTCCTCCAGTTCCCTGACGGAAAGCGTCCGATGGGACTCCATCTTCGCAAGGATCCAGAAATCCGGCTGCAGACGCTCTCTGATCTCAGCCAGCATCTCCGGGTACTTCTTGTCCGCGGAGACCGCAAACAGGATCCTCACATGATCCGGATCCCGCAATTTCTTCAGCCTGCAGGCCGCATCCAGGAACGCCCGGATCCCATCCTCATTGTGCGCCCCGTCAAGGTATACGCCCGGACAGATCTGTTCCATCCGCGCGGGCCATTTTGCTTTCCGAACCCCTGCCTTCGCCTGCTCCGGTGTCACAGGAAGTCCCGAGATATCTAACGCCCGGATCGCCAGCGCCGCGTTCATAAACTGGTAAGGCGCCTCAAACGGGATCTCAAACAGCACATCTCTTCCGCGGTAAGACAGCTCCAGCAGATTTCTGTCCAGCCGGGCAGCCATATCAGCCTCCATACCCGCGAGACGGGTTCGGATCCCGCGACCTGCCGTCTCCGGCGTCACAGGAAACTTTTGTACTCCCAGCTCCTCAGCCTTCGCAGAAATCACCGCTGCCGCCTCCGGAGAACTGCAATCATATACCACAGGATGGCCCCGCTTTATGATCCCCGCCTTGTGCGCCGCGATCTCCGCGATCGTCGATCCCAGAAACGCCGTGTGATCGATGCTGATGGACGTGATGACCGAAACAAGCGGATCCTCCACCACGTTCGTCACATCATATGTACCTCCCATTCCCGTCTCCAGGACCAGAACCTCCACACCGGCATTCCGGAAAATACAAAGTCCCATGTAAAACAAAAACTCAAAGTAGGTAGGATGAAGCGTTCCCCGCGAAGTCCATTTCTCACAGGCAGCCTGCACCTCCAGAAACGCCCTTACAAAATCCGCCTCCGGGACCATCACCCCGCCGATCAGAAACCGCTCCCGGATATCCACCAGATGCGGCGAAACAAACGTTCCGCACGGGATTCCCGCTTCGCAGAGCATCGATGTCAAAAAAGCACAAACCGAACCCTTTCCGTTCGTCCCGGCAACATGGATCACCTGAAACTCCCGGTCCGGATCGCCCAAAAGCCCGAGAAACTCCCGTATCTTCGGGATCCCGCTCTTCTTCCTCGCATACCCCGGGATTGCCTCGATCTGATCCCACGCCTCCTGCATCGTTATGTACTCCAAGAAAACTCCTCCTCGTCGTGACCTGCTTCTCTCACATATGATACCCGTTTCTCATCAAATTTGCAACCTGAACCTGTCGGAACAATTCGACGCATTCCAGCAAAACTCACCACACATGGACATTCACCGCCATCACCGAGCAAAGCGCCAGCGAGCGACCCATATATCATTGCCAGCCACCAGCGGTGAGCATCCGGACAGGAGTGCCCTTGATCCGGGGATCTGGCTTTCTCTTAGCTCGCGGGTGAATGCGTTGGAAAAAAGATGACACTTGTTTGAGCGAAGCGAGTTGTGTCATCTTTTTTCCGCCTTTAGCAGTCGCCCGGGAGCTTAGAGGAACCATCCCCGCATCCCCGGGCACTCCTGCCCGGACGCTCACCGCGTACTTCCGCCAACCTCTCAGACAACCTTCCCTTCAAAACAGAACAGCCACAGGTAATAAACACCTGCGGCTGCCCCTATATCATCAGCACTTTCGCGCTATCACTTACTTTCCAAGCTGCGCCAACCGAGTCTTCACCTGCTCCATCATCTCTGTATACTTCTGAAGCTTCGCTCTCTCCTCATCGATCTTCGCCTGCGGCGCCTTGCTCACAAACTTCTCATTCGCAAGCATTCCGTTTACACGCGCAAGCTCCTTCGTAAGACGCTCCTCTTCCTTCTTCAGGCGCTCCGTCTCTTTCTCGATATCAACAAGCTCCGCAAACGGCATATAGATCGCTGCCTTCGGGATCACTGCGGATACGGCATCCTCGCCGATTCCTGTCTTATCCTTCTGGATCACAACCTCATTCGCAGAAGCAAGCGTGCTGAAGAATACACGGCTGTTCTCAAAAATCTTTGTGAGATCAGCATCCTCAGTCACAACGAACACCTTCGCCTTTCTGCTCGGCGGAACATTCATGGATGTACGCACATTACGGATCGCGCGGACAGCCTCCTTGATGACCTCGACTGCATGCTCATCCTCGGCGAAATTCCACTCTTCCTTATATACCGGCCAGGAGGAGATCATGATGGACGGCTCATCATCCTGTAAATTGCAGAAGATCTCTTCCGTGATGAACGGCATGAACGGATGTAAAAGCTTTAAGGAATTGATCAGGACTGTCTTTAATGTCCAGATCGCCGCTGCCTTCGTCTGGTCCTCATCGTTCCAGAGACGCGGTTTTACCATCTCGATGTACCAGTCACAGAACTCCTCCCAAACGAAATCGTAAACCTTCTGGAGGGCAATTCCGAGCTCGTACTTGTCCATGTTTTCCGTAACTTCCTTCGCAAGATCATTGACCTTGGAGAGGATCCATTTATCTGCTGCCGTAAGGTCACTGAGCTTCGCCTCGCCTGCCGGTGCCTTCTCGATATTCATCATGATGAAACGGCTCGCGTTCCATACCTTGTTTGCGAAGTTTCTGCTGGCCTCGACTCTCTCCCAGTAGAAACGCATATCGTTTCCAGGAGCATTTCCTGTCATAAGAGTCATGCGGAGAGCATCTGCACCGTACTTATCGATTACCTCCAGCGGATCGATCCCGTTTCCTAAGGACTTACTCATCTTGCGTCCCTGGGAATCGCGGACAAGGCCGTGGATCAGGACCGTATTGAACGGGCACTCGCCGGTCTGCTCAAGTCCGGAGAATACCATACGGATGACCCAGAAGAAGATGATGTCGTATCCGGTAACGAGAACGTCTGTCGGATAGAAATACTTCATCTCGTCGGTCTCCTTCGGCCAGCCGAGTGTGGAGAACGGCCATAATGCGGAGGAGAACCAGGTATCGAGGGTGTCCTCATCCTGCTTTAAGTGTGTGCAGCCGCATTTCGGGCACTTCTCCGGCATCATCTTTGCAACCGTCATCTCACCGCACTCTTCGCAGTAGTAAGCCGGGATCCTGTGGCCCCACCAGAGCTGTCTGGAGATACACCAGTCGCGGATCCCCTCAAGCCAGTGGAGATATGTCTTACCAAAACTCTCCGGAACGAATCTTAATTTGCCGCTCTTTAATGCCTCGATGGCCGGTTTTGCCATCTCATCCATCTTTACAAACCACTGCGGTTTTACCATCGGCTCTACGGTTGTGCCGCAGCGGTCATGGGTACCAACGTTGTGGCTGTGCGGAACGATTTTTACGAGAAGGCCCATTTCCTTTAAGTCCTCGACCATGGCTTTTCTCGCCTCGTAGCGGTCCATGCCGAAGTACTTGCCCGGAACATTGATGGTCGCGTCATCGTTCATGATGCAGATCTCTTCCAGGTTGTGGCGTTTTCCGACCTCGAAGTCGTTCGGGTCGTGGGCCGGTGTGATCTTTACGCAGCCGGTTCCGAATTCCTTGTCAACATACTCATCTGCGATTACCGGGATCTCGCGGTCTGTGAGCGGAAGCTTTAACATCTTTCCGATGATGTCTTTGTAGCGCTCGTCCTCCGGATTTACGGCAACGGCTGTATCGCCGAGCAGTGTCTCCGGTCTTGTCGTCGCAATCTCAACGAATCTTCCCTCTTCGCCTACGATCGGGTAGTTGATGTGCCAGAAGAAGCCGTCCTGCTCCTTATGCTCAACCTCAGCGTCGGAGATGGATGTCTTGCAGACCGGGCACCAGTTGATAATCCTGGATCCTTTATAGATATATCCTTTCTCATAGAGGCGTGTAAATACCTCTAAAACAGCCTCGGAGCAGCCTGCGTCCATCGTGAAGCGCTCTCTGTCCCAATCCGCGGAGGAACCGAGTTTGTGGAGCTGCTTGATGATCCTTGTGCCGTACTCCTCTTTCCACTTCCAGGCCTCTTTTAAGAATCCCTCACGTCCGAGGTCGTTCTTGTTGATGCCCTCTTTCTTTAACTTGTCGATAACCTTGACCTCGGTAGCGATGGCTGCGTGGTCAGTACCCGGCTGCCAGAGTGCCTCGTAGCCCTGCATTCTCTTGTAACGGATCAGGATATCCTGCATCGTGTTGTCAAGAGCGTGGCCCATATGAAGCTGTCCTGTGATGTTTGGCGGCGGCATTACGATCGTGAACGGCTTCTTGCCCTCACGTCTTCCTCTCTCCGCATCTGCATGGAAATACTTGTTGTCCAGCCATTTCTGGTACAGGCGGTCTTCAATGTCCGCCGGATTGTAGGTCTTTTCCAGTTCTTTCATGGTCTTCTCCTTATTCTTTTCTACATCTGTTTTCTTACGATGGCATATTCATCATCAAGCTGGTAGAACCCGCAGGAAAAATCACTTCCCCGAAGGAACGCAGACATCTCGTCCTCGTCCAGATCCGCCTCGCAGACGTAGTAGCCATACTCTTCATCATATGTGTAAAAGGCGCAGGTCTCGCAGTTTGTGATTTGTACTTTTTTCTGTTTGGAATCTTTCTTTGTCATCGTTTTGTACTCCTGTTGCCGGTGCCTTTTGTTTTTCCGGAAATCCTGCCGGACTTTCCCGCTAAAACAAAAACGCCCTCTGCACATTCATGCAAAGGGCGAATCACCGCGTTACCACCTTTATTCACCATCCCCAGGACCTTCCGATCCTTCAGACAGTATCTCATTTGTTCTTAACGAGGTTTCTCCCCGGGAACAGCTACTTTCCGTTCACTGCTCCGGCTCCGAAGCTACCTTCCATTTCCGCATTCCCAAACCGTCTTCCAGCCAATGGACAGTTCTCTCTGGAGGCGCAAAAAATGTACTCCTCTTCTTCCCAGCTTTTCTTTTATTTACGCGAATAACGAGCCAAAATCCGCGCTTGCGCGAGACCTTGACAACTATCGCAATAACAAGGGGAAACTCGCGAAGCGTGTTTTCACTTGTTTCCCAGACCGGCTCTTTCTTTCATCCGGTTCGCTTCACAGCCGCAAATATTTTCCGACTGCTCTTTCCTAATATAGTAGAATCCTGATAAAATGTCAAGGAAAAAGTCAGCAAAATCCACCACTGTCCCTGTATCACACAGGATTTTCCGGTCCAAAAACTTCTGCCCGTGAAAATGATCTTACAGCATTCTCCTGTATTCCATCTTCCAGCGGTTCAGCACATCCCCCGCCGCCGCGATCCGGCCGGCCGGGTCTTTCTCGAACACAGCGGCAAGTTTTAAGGTCTCCGGCGCTTTTTCCGCCTCTTCCCTTGCCTCCTTCACTTCCTGATCCCAGACTTCCTTGTCGTCCTCCCCGATCATCTCCTGGAACTTATCTTTTAATTTAAGCTCCGGATTCAGCGCCGTGAGGAAGTACATGCGCTTCACATACTCCGCCTCCGCCTTTGCATTCCAGGCGTTCTCGTAGGCATGCATCGCCTTCTGGTAGCAAAAAAGCTTCGCATAGCAGGCTGCAATGTTGTTCCAGACTTTCCCGCGGAAATCCCCGGAGAGATGGCGTCCTGCCCCGTCTAAGATCTGCTCGTAGATCGTGACTGCTTTTCCGAAGAGATCAAGACCGTAAAAATAATCCGCACGGCGTTTCTTGTATTCTTCCTCCGTGAGCTTCTTTAATCCGTTTACCGTCTGACGGTAAGCAGCCTGCTCCTTCGGGGAATAATAGTTGCACTCCTGAAGGATCAGATACAGGATCTCCTCCGTCGCACCGCGGCTCTCCATCCATTTTTCGATCTTCTCCGCGAGGAACGGCATGCGCAGCTCACTCCGGAGGAACTCCGTGAGGCGGCTGTCGATAAAGTCCTCCAGAACCAGCAGCGGGTTATTGTAGATCACATAGCAGAGCTCCTGGGAAGAATAGATATGGATCCCAAGATCTTCGATATAAAAAGGAATCTTCACAGGCTCCTGTCTGCAGAGAATCAGACTCATAACGTCACCTCCTGGCGTACCACCGCGTCCGTCTTCGGGAACAGCTCCCCGAATCCCTGGTCTGTGAGCTTGACCACCATCGTCTTCTCATCGAGGAAGCCGACAGCCACCCGGATCTTCGTCGTCTTATTCGGACGCTCCGGGAATCCGTCAAGGGTAACCTTCACCTGGCGTTTCTTTTTCGGCTCCTGCTGCGGCGTGATCGTAAACGTGATCTCACGTTCCCCGTCCGGGATCACTTCGACCACACTTCTCGCCTCATACCAGCTCTCACCGGCAGATGCCAGGACGAGCTCCGACTTCGCGTCCCGCTTCATGACCTCCATGGAGACCGTGGACCATAATTTGCCCTCACAGAGGCAGACAAATGACGGGGAATCGCTCTCATTTAAGTATTCCTCCGCCTTCATGGCAGCACCCTTCGCAAAGAGAGCCGTCTCCACAAAGACTCTTCTCCTGTTGCAGATCTGTTTCATGAATTCCGGCGCCCAGTCTGTTCTCGCAAAGCCTTTTCCCGTCAGGAAGATCGAGGAAAAGATCTTTTTCTGCAGAAAACGCTCCCCGCAGGCGCAGAGGATCTTATCCGCCATCTTTGCCCCGGAGCCTGTATCCAGGACGCTCAGGCTAAAGCCCTCTTCCAGCTCCTCGTGCTCCGCCAGGGCCGTCATCTGGCGGGGTCCTCTCGTGACCTTCAGTTCATAGTAGCGCAGATCTTCATCCGACAGGGAGAACATCCCCACCTGGCCTCCCCAGACGTCTCTCCTCTGGTTTAACACATAGTGGACAAAACATTCCGTGTGGCTTGCGATATGGATGCATCCCTTCGGAACGCCTAGGGCCTCCACGCTGGCCGTAAGACCTTCTAAAAGCTTCATCTCCATGTTTTTCAGGCTGATGACCAGCTCGTCGATCTTCTGCCCGCCGTACTCTGCCCGGACCATGGCGAGGATGCTGCCCAGGAATCTCTGCAGCAGCTCCATTCCGCCGTATTTCACACCTCCGATAGTGGACGTTCCTTCTTTTGCCGCCAGGCTCAGGAGCTTGTCAACGATGACTCCCTCGCCCACCAGCGTATATTTGTACGCATCTTCCCCCACATACCACTCTTCCGCAGCCTTCTTTCTGCAGATGACGGTCGGGAGCATCCACGCATCCTCACGCCCCAGGACAGCTGCCTGGGTGTAGTTATCGCAGAGGTCGATGCCAATGATCAGTTTCTCCATTCCTTTGTCCTCGTTACGCCAGACGGAACAGTTTTTTCGCGATCTGACTGTCCGTCACATATTCTGTCATGCTTTCTTTCAATTTCCGGTCATCCTTCATTCCGAGATAGAGATTCATGGAATTCAGAGCCGTAAAGCGGTTGCCTTTGTCCCCGGTCGCCGGTTCGCTGCAGGTCACTTCGCCCTCCGCCTTCTTCACCATCGTTCCGTCCTCATTCTCCCAGATCTCGTATTCCATGATCTCGCCGTCAAATAAGAGCTTCTGACGCACATAGATCCCCTTATAGACCATGTTCATCTCTTCCTCATGGAACTCTTCCTCATCCGGCAGGATCCGGATCTTTAAGATCGGTCTTCCGTCCGGCCGTCCATGGTACTCAATGATCTCCTTGTCCATGACTTCGCCCGGCATTTCCACATATCTCGCCAGATCCTTATACCACGCAAATACCATGCCGCGTGCGGAGAGAATATCCATCATCCGGGAGAGAAGCTCTTTCTGCTCCTCGGAGATGGATGCCTGGCCAGAGTAGAATTTTGCCAGTGCCAGAAGATAGATTTCCGGGACTTTCCGAAGCTCCATCCCATGGATTGCGCCTTCCAGGTACGCAAACACTTTATCCCCCGGGACGACATCCCGCAGAAAATACTCCGTACACTTCACCGTAAAGTACGCCTTCACAATCACATCGCTGGTCTCTTTTCTCGACGCATAGAGATCAAATACCGTGTCCATATGTTTCTCGCAACCGGAGAACAGGTACTGGGCAATCAGGCGCTCCTCCAGATCGTATGTCTCCACATGGGTCTTCACAGCCTCCGCAAGGATCCGGTACATGGATTCGCCGCTGCCGTTATAATGTTCACAGAGATAATCAAGGATCACGCTGTCTCCGTGACCGTCCGCGAATACGCGGCCCGCGAGGTGGAGAAGCAGCTCATCCTCCTCGAACATCCGGTCCAGGATCAGCTGGGATACAAGGGCCGCAAGCCGTTTCACGCGGATCTGCTCCTCGCCGAACTCTTTGATCATCTCGTAGGCCTGGACCATGTAACTCTGGACGATCAGCGTCTCGCAGACATCCACACGCTCCGGTCTGGAGAGTGTCTTTTTATCAAGTTTTAAGAGGTACGCACCGCCCTCCGCGTCCATCACCTCATCATCGCCTGAGAGAGCCGCGCGGTAATAGGAAATGATCCTCGTCAGCATCTTCTGCTGATAGGCAGGTTTCACCGGGAGGTTGTCCAGAGCCGTCTCGAGCTCAGTCACATCCTCTTTATCGAGATCTTTTTTCTTCATGATCTCCAGGCACGCCTTCATCTTTAACATCGGGTGCTCCGGATACATCTCAAAGCATTTTTCTTCCAGTTCTTTCTCGTCGAGAACCGGTTCTTTCGTATATTCCACGTCCAGATACCTGTTTCCGAAGGTATCCTGGAACATGATCACACTGTCCTCAAAAAACAGCGGCACATAGGCCGTCTGGTCCTGCAGTGGGTAAGCGTCCTCGCCGGTCAGGATCTCGTTGGAGACGATCACATATTTCATCGCCGAATCTTTGACCCGGATCCGGTTCGCCTTTAAGATCCCCGGTAAGACCCGCGCCACCTGTTCATCGATGATGTCCCGGTAGATGATATGTTTGTAGATCACCGCGAGTCTCTTATTGATCCGGGACTCGAACAGCTGCTCCATGGCAAACTTTTCCATCTCGCGCTCGTATTTTTTATAGAGCGGATCATCCTGAGGAATATAGGCAGCCACGTTCGCGTAGAGAGCCGCCCGGCTCTTCTGGTCCAGGTGGGCGCTCTCGTAGGAGAAGTATAAAAGGACCTGGCGCGGCATCATCTGCTCGTAGGAATCCGGAAGCGCATAGAGGAAATATTCATAGATCCTCGTGAGACTGATCTCCTGGCTGATCCCCTTTTCATACCACGAAAAGCTCTCTTTTCCGCGGACATTTCCCTTGATCAGGAGACAGCATACCGCAGTCAGCATCTCCTTCGTCGGATACTTTTCATAAAGCTTTGCGAGCAGTCTGTAATACAGGCGGTGGAAGAATTTCGCCCCCGGCGCCAGCGCACAGATCCGCTCCGCCAGTTCCTCCCCCACAAGTCCGTTCATCGCCCCGTAGTAGAGAGCGTGGATCTCAAAGACATCCATCGTCTTTAAAAGCCCCGGGTTCTTCCCGAAAAGCCGGATCGTCTCGATATAGAGGAACGGGCTGCGGCAGCCGTTCTTATACTGCATCTTAAAGCTCTCCGCGAGCGCTTCCTCCTCCTCATACATCTCCGGCATCATTTTCAGCTGTAAAAGCTGCAGATAAAATCTTCCGTTGGCATCCTCCAGTTTCTTCCGGAACAGGCGGATCACCGCGTCCTTTTTCTCCTCATCCGGCTCCAACCGGTACTGAAGGTACTGATAGTAGCAGTAAAGTGTTCCGAGACGGTCTCTCAGAGCCGCGACCGTCTCCCAGGAATCATCCAGGCATAACGCTGCCTGATCCGGTCTTCCCGCATCCAGATACGTCTCCGCCTGGAGTAAGGACAGGATCACGGAACCGCCGTTTGCGCCGCGGATCGCATCCAGCTCATTCTGGATCTTTCCGAGAACGAGTTTTTTGTCGTAAAGTCCGCTCTCATAAGCTTCGCGGAGTTTCATATACCGGCAGACACCGGCCTTGCTGATCTCGCCCTCGGCGCGCTTTTTCTCCGGTTCCTCTCCCATCGCCTCGATCCGGATCACCGTATCTCCGTGGACCGTGAGAAGACGGATCGCACCCAGGTTCTTTCCGCGGTGCATCCGCTCCGGATGGATCCGGAAGCGGAGATCCAGACGGTCATCCTCAAAATCCGCCTGAGTGATGACTTTTTTCGGGATCTCGATGAAATCACCGTCAGCACGGACTTCCATATAGATATATCCCCAGGTGTTCTTCCGGAGGACTACTTTATCGCTCACGATATCCTTCGGTCTGTCGTAGACCTTTTTCGCCGTCGAAAGAGTCAGTTCGATCGGCTCCTTCACGCCTGCTGCCAGGAAGAACTCTTCCAATGCATTCTGGCGGTTTCCATGTCCCTTCAATCCCTCATAGATCGTGCGGATCTTCAGGTCCTTAAAGAACGGCGCTTCCGTAAAATCCCGGTACTCCATAAGTCGCAGCGCCAGATCCATATCTCTTTTTGCCAGCTCCACAAAGTCTTCCATCGTCTTCAGGGTTGACAGGACACGGACGGACTCGATCATCTCGACACGAAAAAGAAAAGGAACCTCCAGTTCTCCGCTGTTCGTGACAAGCGTGAAGTTTCCCCTGATCAGGTCTCCGTTCTCGCACCAGGAGGTGTCGACCTCGTAGACAATATGGTTTCTTAAGCCTCCGAAGGCACTCTTTAAGATCCTTACACGGCTGTGGCTTGAGTAGGCAAGACCTTTGATATACAAATTATTCTCGCTTGCCAGGTATAGTTCTCTTTTATAAACTGTATCGCTCCCCAGAGTCTCCTCGACCTTCGCAGGTTCAAGGAACAGCTTCGGCGTCTCCGCGTCCACGATTCCTCTGGAAAGGCGCATGATCCGTTCTCTCATATATTCATTCACCTTAAATTCATTATCCGATACCCGATCGCTCTGCGCCCCGCGCTTTTGCGATCTGCTGAAATATTCGTGGTATCATCATAGCACATTTTCCGTTCAAATTCACTACAATTTTCGACCTTTTTCATGGGAAGCCGGAAAAAGGACTTGAATCCGTTCAGTGAAACCTGTAAAATAGATGTATTCGCAAAGATTTTTACAGACTCTAAAATAAAGGAGCAACCCCTATGTTATCTGATCCGATCACGCTCTACAAACTGATGATCTTATATATGCTGGACCATGTCAACTTTCCGCTGACAAACTCCCAGCTCACGGATTTTTTCCTGGATCATGAATATACAACGTATTTTACGCTCCAGCAGGCATTAAATGAGCTGAAAGAGGCGGGGCTGATCCGGATGGAATCCACCCACAATTCCTCCCGCTACGAGATCACAAAAGAGGGTGACGACACGCTCTCCTTCTTCGGAAACAATATCTCCCCCGCGATCATCGAGGATATCGACAGCTACTTAAAAGAGAACAAATTCCGCCTCCGCAACGAGGTTGGCGTCATCTCCGACTTCTATAAATCAACAAACCAGGACTACATCGTTCACTGCGAAGTCCGGGAGGGAAAATCCATCCTCATCGGCTTCGATCTCTCCGTCCCCGACAAAGACCAGGCCGAGACGATGGCCAGCCACTGGAAGGAGCGGAGCCAGGAGATCTACTCCTATGTGATGAAAACGCTGATGAAGGGATGATATTCAAAAGCGGCATTTCCACAGATCATGTTCTGTAGCAATGCCGCTTTTTTGTTTACATTCTCTTATTCCTGTTCCTTCTTTGCGTTTTCCGCTTCCTTCGCAGCCTTTTTCGCAGCCCATTCCGCGGCTTTCTCCGCCTGGATCTCCTCCTCGGCGGTCAGAAGATCTTCTCCGGCAGCCATCTTGTCGATGAGCGTCCAGATATCCTCTCTTCCCTGCTTGGTCTCAGCGGAGAACGGGATCAGGATATCCTGTTTCTCCATTCCGAGACCGGTCCGGATGAGTTTTACCTGTTTCTGGATCTGGCTCCGCTTGATCTTGTCAAGCTTCGTCGCAATGATGACCGGGCGGAAGCCGTTGTAAACGATCCAGTCGTACATAGTCTTATCGTTGGCAGACGGCTCATGACGGATGTCCACGAGAAGGAAGACGCATTTTAACATCTGGGACTTATGGAGATAATTCTCGATCATCTTGCCCCATTTTACCTTCTCAGACTGCGGAACTTTCGCGTAACCGTAGCCGGGGAGATCCACGTAATAGAGATCTCCGTTGATGTTATAAAAGTTGATCGTCTGGGTCTTTCCCGGCTGGGAGGACGTTCTCGCCAACGCTTTCCGGTTCATGAGTGCGTTGATCAGGGAAGATTTTCCCACGTTTGATTTTCCCGCGAACGCGAACTCCGGCAGCGTATTCTCCGGCAGTGTGCTCGTCACACCGCAGACGGTCTCAAGTTCCACATTTCTGATAACCATTCCTATTCTCCTTCTATCTGGCTGGTGCAGCTTTCCTGTATCACGCGAACGCTTCGCGCACCACGTCGTCCATGGTCTTCACGAACACGATCTCCATGCCCTTCGTAATCTCCTTCGAGATCTCCGCCATATCCGGCCGGTTCTTGTCCGGCACGAGCACCTTCTTCATATGTGCCATTCTCGCCGCAAGTGTCTTTTCCTTTAATCCTCCGATCGGCAGTACACGCCCCCGCAGAGTGATCTCGCCGGTCATTGCAACGCTGGCGAGGACCTTTTTGCCGGTCACTGCGGAGAGCATCGCAGTCGCCATCGTGATGCCCGCGGACGGGCCATCCTTCGGCACCGCACCTTCCGGAATATGAAGATGCAGATCATGTTCCTTAAAATATTTGCTTTCCACACCGTACCGGTCAGCCACAGATCTTACATACGTCAGTGCGATCTGCGCGGATTCCTTCATGACATCGCCCATCTGGCCTGTCATCTGGAGTTTTCCGTCACCCGGCATCACATTCACTTCGATCTGGAGAGTATCCCCGCCAACGCTGGTCCATGCGAGACCTCTCACGATCCCGACTTCATCCTCCTCGTTGGCATTCTCGAAGGTGATCTTTTCTTTTCCGAGATACTTCTGAAGATTTCCCTCTGTGATATGCACGGATTTCCGTTTTTTCTCAAAGAATTCTCTTGCCGCCTTCCGGCAGATCTCGCCGATCCGGCGCTCTAAGTTCCTGACTCCGGCTTCCCTCGTGTAGTTGTGGATGATCTTTTCCAGCGCTTTATCGCTGAAGGAGAGCATTTCCCCTGTGAGTCCGTTTCTCTCTAACTGCTTCGGAACGAGATATTTCTTCGCGATATGGAACTTCTCATTCTCCGTGTAACTGGACACTTCAATCACTTCCATACGGTCAAGGAGCGGTCTCGGGATCGTGGACACATCGTTGGCCGTCGCGATAAAGAGGACTCCGGAAAGGTCTAACGGGATTTCCAGATAGTGGTCGCGGAATTTCCCATTCTGCTCTCCGTCAAGGACCTCAAGGAGCGCAGACGAGACATCTCCCCTGTAGTCCGCGGAGACCTTATCGATCTCGTCCAGGAGCATCAGCGGGTTCGCCACGCCTGCCTGGCGCATCGCATCGGCGATCCGGCCCGGCATCGCGCCGACATACGTCTTTCTGTGGCCGCGGATCTCCGCCTCATCGTGAATGCCGCCGAGGCTGATCCTTACATACTTCTTTCCGAGCGCGCGGGCCACGGATCTCGCAATGGAGGTCTTACCTGTTCCCGGCGGTCCCACAAGGCAGAGGATCGGGCTTGTGCCTTTCTTTGTGAGGGCGCGGACCGCAAGGAATTCCAGAACGCGGTCTTTTACCTGCTCCAGACCATAGTGATCTTCCTCCAGCACTTTCTTCGCATGGATGATGTCCTGATTGTCCCTGGACGTCTTCTTCCACGGCATCTCGAGGACCGTCTCGATATAGGTGCGCAGGACATTTGCCTCCTGGCTTCCGCCCGGCATGCCTTTGAAACGCTGGATCTCTTTTTTGATCTTCTCCTTTGTCTCCTTATCCGCATTCAGCTTTTCAAGCTGTTCCAGATACCCGTCAGCGTCCTCCGCCCCGGCATCATCTCCCAGCTCCTCACGGATGACCTTCAGCTCTTCCCTCAGGATGTAGTCGCGCTGGTTCTTATCGATATGTTCCTTTACTTTTCCCTGATAATCACGCTTGATCATCAGGATCTCGATCTCACGCATCAGATAATACACGATCCGGTCGTAGAGGTGGCTTACATAGTCACATTCCAGAAGCTCCTGCTTTACAGCAAAATCCCACGGGAATTCGTTCGCTGTCTGGGTCAGGAGCGGCTCCAGGTCTGTGATCACGAGGAGACTTCCGATAAAGTCCTTCACCGTCTTCGGGTTCGCGTTTCCAAACTCCTCAAGTTTTTCCTTGACGATCCGGCTCATCGCTTCCTTCACGGTATCCGAGAGCTGCTCCTCCTGCATCGGAGCGTCCTCGATCTCCGCCTCCAGATACTGTCCGTCTTCGAACAGTGTGAGAAGAGCCGCTCTCTCTAATCCTTCCACCATCACGCGCAGGATCCCGTTCGGCATTTTCACGATCTGTTTGATCTGGGATACTGTTCCCATCTGATACAGATCTGCGGCCGTCGGCACCTCCTGCTGTGGATTCCGCTGCGTCACAAGGTAGACCTTCTGGTCTCCCATCATGGCTGTCTCCACCGCGCGGACAGATTTTTCCCGGCTGATATCAAAATGCTGCACCATTCCCGGGAGGATCGTAAGTCCCCGGAGTGCCACAGCCGGCATCGTAATTTTCTTATCTTCCATTCATTTCTCCTGAGCGGAAATCCGTTTCCGACATTCCGATCGTCGTGATTTCCGCCTTTTTCTATGAGACAGTTTCAGACAGGTCAGCGCATCCCATCGGATAATGCGGCTGTCCTATCGATCGTATTTGTAAAAAACGTCTCCGGCAGTTTCCGGATACATTGCGTCAAAAAGGCTGCCGTGACATTTCTGTGCGCAGCAGCCCCTCTTATCTGCGGGATACGGGTCCTGCAGGTTCATTTTGTAAGGAGAGCCGTTCTCTTACGCGATCTCCCCGTTTCCATCTTTTCTGGATCTTCCGGACAACGCCTTTTTCGGCACCGTCACATCGCGGTATACGACTTCCGGCTTTTCCTTTCCGTCCACCGCATCCTTCGTAACGGTACAGATACCCACGTTGGAATCGGACGGAACCTCGTACATCGTATCCATCATGACAGATTCCATGATCGCACGGAGTCCTCTTGCTCCCGTCTTTCTCTCCACCGCCATATGGGCGATCTCGTGGACAGCCTCCGGAGTGAACTCCAGCTTCACGTCATCCAGCTCAAATAACTTCTGATACTGTTTTACGAGCGCGTTCTTCGGCTCCGTGAGGATCCGCACAAGGGCATCCTCATCCAGAAGATCTAAGGATACCATCACCGGGACTCTTCCGACAAACTCCGGGATCAGACCGAATTT
>ERZ832973.169-NODE-169-length-89577-cov-185.694142_pt1 | contig 89577 bp, 68 predicted proteins | sample MGYA00519950_ERZ832973 | MGnify/ENA primary metagenome ERZ832973 (study PRJEB31850, sample SAMEA3708734) | human gut metagenome | biome: human gut; feature: human-associated habitat; material: faeces | place: China | collected 2014 ... | reverse complement strand
CAGCTTTTTCGCCTTGAGTTGCGCTGCGCATCTCTCTTCTCTCAAGGCAATCTCTTTTTTTACGACGGCAATCTCCGCTCTCAGACGCTCATTCTCAGCTCTAAGCCGAATCATTTCTTCTCGTTCTGAAGGGGTCAGTTCTGCTGGTACTATTTTCTTCTTCATGTCAGGCTCCTTGGGTGGCCGTCCTTTTCGCTGCTCGACCAATCCCTGATACCCTTTCATTTTATAGCATCTGACCCATTGGTACAAGAGGCCGTCATCAATTCCAGCAGTAAACGCAACTTCTTTGTTTGATACTCCCACCAATACTCTTGCAACCAATTCGTATTTCTCTTCCGCAGTCCACACTTTGTTTTGACTCTTATGGTGCAGAACCTCTGGACCACAGGCTTCTTCCATCCGAGCCCACTTCCGTATCGTCTTGTGAAAATTTTTCTGCTTTACTCCCACTGGTGTTTCTGGCCATTTCCCTTGTCGATACAATTCCACACATTGCTTTTTGTACTCATAGCTGTATTTCATAAAAATACCCCCAATACTGGGTGTCCAGTATTAGGGGTACATATCACAAGAACCGTGACGAAGAGGGGACTTTCGCTTTCTGTTACTTTTTCTCGTGGTCGGCCCAGCCGCTGGACTGGATGACTTCGCCGTCCGGGGTACACCAGAGGGCCTCCACACCGTCGAGGGACTCGATGAGCTTCTGGCCATCCTCAAGGGACATACAGAACAGGCCGGTGGTGAGGCAGTCGGCTGCGCCGGAGTCGGGGGAGAGGACGCTCACGCTGTCAAAGTAGCGGGCGGGCCAGAGGGTATCCGGGTCGATGAGGTGGTGGTAGTGCACACCGTCCACGACGTAGTAGCGCTGGTAGTTGCCGCTGGTGACGAGAGCCATGTCGCTCATGTTGACACCGGAGACGTAGGAAGAGCTGGCGGTGTAGACGTCCGAGGCGTTCCACGGGTTCTCCACGCCGCCCGACCACTGGGAGCCGTCGGGCTTCGTGCCGATGGCGCGGAGGTTGCCACCCACGCTGATGAGGGCGCTCTTCAGGCCCCGGGCCTCAGCGGCCTGTGCCACCAGCTCCACGGCGTAGCCCTTGCCCACGCTGCCCACATCGAGGGACATATCCGGGTCGGAGAGATAGACGGTCTTGGCGTTTTCGTCGATGAGGAGGTTGGAGATGTCGCAGTGCCGGGCGGCGGCATCCAGCGCCTCCTGTTCGGGCAGCTTATTGTCCGCCTCGTTCGTGTTGGCTTCGGCGGCCTCGCGGTAGTCGTGCCAGATGCGGAGGACGCTGCCCATGGCGATGTTCAGCTTGCCGTTTGTGGTGTCGTACATCTGCCGGGCCAGTTCCAGCATCCCGAGGATCTTATCATCCACCTGAACGGGGGCGACGCCGGCGTTGTCGTTGATGGTCTTGACATTCACCACGCCGTCATAATCGTTGTAGATGTCGTAGAGACGGTGGTATTCCAGCAAGTCGGCGTGGAGGGCGTCCATCTGACGGGAGAACTCCTCCTCGCTGTCGCAGTAGGCGATGACCTGCGTGACAGTGTCGAAGGCATCGTAGAAGATGGTGCTGTACCGCTGGGTGTCGGCGCTCACGCCCGAAGAGGCGGGCTTCTGGGTCGAGCCGCAGGCGGTGAGGACGCCGAGGCAGAGCGCCCCGGTCAGCAGAGCGGAAACGAAACGCTTGATGCTCATGCCTGCTCCTTTGCCGCAGCGGTGAAGGAGACATGCTCTTCCGACAGGTGGGCCAGCAGGTCGCCGAAGACCCAGTTCTTGTTGGACGGGGTGACCACGGCCTTGAGGGGGATGTTCACCTGTGCCTGCTTCATGAGGTCCAGCAGGGTGTCGAGGTCCTTTTCCCTGAAGTTCGCCAGAATCAGTGCGGGAGGGTAAGCGCCCGGTTCCAGCACGAGGGTGCGGGAGGCTTTCATCTCCACCTCGCCCAGCAGCTGGGCGACGGTCTTGCCCGCGTCGGCAGGGGAGACGGGAAGCAGCTTCATGCCGAAGGCGGGAGCCATCCCCTCGAGGATGCCCCGGTCGGCGGCGGACAGGTTCCAGCCCAGCGCCAGCGGAACGCCGGCGTTCTGGTTGCGTGCGATATGTGCTTTCATAGTGTGAACCTCTTTCTTTCAGAGTGAAGTTTTTGTAAATATACTATAGTATAGCACAGATAACAGGAAAAGAAAACGACTGCCGACCCTTTTTGCAAAGCGGGCAGCAGTCGAACAAGAAAGACGCTATTGTATTTTGTCAAAAATTGTGATATTCTGAAACTGCCGTCAGAAAAGGCGGCAGGCACTGTCTGCAAATGCAGGTGGTCACGCTCCTCCGGCGAAGCGCCAGTGGAGACGAAAATCTTTTTGCTTCCCCTGACGCGAGAGCGAAAGGGGGGATGTTCCATGACGTTTGAACAGGTCGTATTGTTGCTCACGCTTCTCGGCGGGGCGATCTACATTACCTTTGAGATCAGCTGGACCATTTTTAACAACAAAAAGAAATGACCGCCTCTGCCCTCAGAAAGCAAGCGGTCATTCTTTTTGACTTAACGCCGGAAGAGCGCTGACCATTTGTGGGACAGTGCCTTCTTTATTTGTAGTATAATCGTTTCAGCGTGAATTGTCAACGCTGAAAGCGTAACTTAGTTCATCTTCTTGCCGAAGAACTCCACTTCCTTACGGATGAAGCCCATCAGCTCGTCGAACTGGTCGGGGGTCAGGCTCTGTGCACCGTCGCACTTGGCCTTGGCAGGGTCGTTGTGGACTTCGATCATCAGGCCGTCGGCACCGGCGGCGACAGCGGCCTTGGCCAGCTGAGGCACCATCCATGCGTGACCGCAGGCGTGGCTGGGGTCTACGATGACGGGCAGGTGGGTCATCTTATGAAGCATGACCACGCCGGCGAGGTCGAGGGTGTTGCGCATACTGGTCTCAAAGGTGCGGATGCCGCGCTCGCAGAGGATGACGTTCTCGTTGCCCTCGGCCATGATGTACTCAGCGCTCATGACGAACTCCTCGAGGGTGTTGGCGAGGCCGCGCTTGAGCAGGACAGGTTTTTTCTGACGGCCTACAGCCTTGAGCAGTTCGAAGTTCTGCATATTGCGGGCGCCCACCTGGATGAGGTCTACGTTCTCGAAGAGGGGCAGATGCTCGGTGTTCATGATCTCAGTGACAATGGGAGAGCCGGTGGCACGGCGGGCCAGCTTGAGCAGGTCGAGACCCTCGCTGCGCATCCCCTGGAAGGAGTAGGGGGAAGTGCGGGGCTTGAACGCACCGCCGCGCAGCAGGGAAGCACCGGCTGCCTTGACGCGCTGGGCGCAGTAGGTGATCTGCTCCTCGCTCTCGATGCTGCAGGGGCCGGCGATGACGGCAAAGCTGCCGCCGCCGATCTTCACGCCTTCCACGTCGATGACGCTGTCGTCCGGGTGGAACTTGCGGTTGGCCTTCTTGTAAGGCTCCGACACGCGGCGGCAAGTCTCGACCACGGGGTTTGCCAGCACCCAGCTCTCCGCGATGGCCTTGGTGTCGCCGATGAGGCCGAGGATGTGGGTGTCGCTGCCCTTGGAGTCGTTGATCTGCAGGCCCATGCTTTCCAGCTCGGTGCAGAATTCATGGATCTTCTCTTTGGGGGCGTCCTGTTTGAGTACGATGATCATGGCGGGTTCTCCTTTTCCTGTTCTGGTACGGCAGGGGAGATGAGGCCGCCTTGCCGTTGATGTTTCCGTATCGCAAACTTCAGTATCGTGAAGTGATTGAGCATGGACATAGCATAGCACTTCAGTTTCATGAAGTCAATAGCCTTTCCGAAATTTTTTGAATTTTGGGAGAGAAAGTGGTAGAATAAAGTAGCCCTCTCAGTCTGCTTCGCAGACAGCTCCCCCAAAGGGGGAGCCACTGGCGAAGAGGAGAAGTTTTCCGCTATGCCAAGGCCTCCCCTCGGTAGGGGAGGTGGCACGCCGTCAGGCGTGACGGAGAGGTTAATATAATAATAGAGGTCTTACATATGGGCAAAGAAGCAAAAACCAACGCCATGCGCATTCTGGAGCGGGCCAAGGTGGCCTACACCGCGCATGAATATCCCCACGAAGAGGGCGTGGCCGTGGACGGCGTGACTGTCGCCGCCAGCATCGGCGAAGACCCTGCCTGCGTCTACAAAACGCTGGTGACGCAGGGGAACAGCAGGAACTACTTCGTCTTCGTCATCCCGGTGGCGGCAGAGCTGAATCTGAAAGCCGCCGCCCGCAGCGTGGGCGAAAAGAGCGTGGCGATGATACACGTCGCTGATATCAACAAAGTCACCGGCTATGTCCGGGGCGGCTGCAGCCCGGTGGGCATGAAAAAGCAGTACACCACCGTCTTCGATGAGAGCGTGCTGAGCCAGCCGAAGGTCTATGTTTCCGGCGGGCGCATCGGTACGCAGGTCTGCTGTGTGCCGGCTGACCTCATCAAGGCCGCACGGGCGACTACGGCAAAGATCATCTTCTGAAAGCCTGGTACGATAAACCCACTGCGCAGCGATAAGCAGACGTTTGGTCAGAGAGATATTAGCGCTGTGCAGAGGCTTTGTCTTTCGCATCCCTGCCCTCTCAGGCGCTTCGCGCCAGCCCTCCCAAGGGGAGAGTCTTTAAGAGGATATTTATTATAAAAAGATTTTCTGAGAAGTCGTACTTAAAAAGAAAAACAGTGTCGAAACTGCACAAAATTTTTGAAAGTTTTTTGACAGCAGAGAACACAAGGGAAAATTTGTCCGAACGCTCTTTGCAAAGGCGTTTTTTTGCCGTATACTGTAGTCAGACGGCGGACGGAAGAGCGCATGAACTCTTTTTCAGCCGGAGAAGAACAGCGTGGACAACGAGGTTTGCGGAGGATGAGCAGAATGCGAAATGAGCTGCTGGGTACCATGTGCCGTCCCGGTACGGGAATGCATCAGGGGCTCCGTGTAACCTGCTGCGGGTCCAGTCTGTCCAGAATGAAATAAAAGGCCGTGGTGTAAGTGCATCACAGCCTTTTTTGTTTTTCGTCGCGGGAGATAGAGAAAGAGAGGTTGGATACAGATGATTCGTAAAGTGGCAGTCATTATGGGTTCGGACAGCGACTGGCCGGTGGTGAAAGGTGCCTGCGCCCAGCTCAAGGCGCTGGACATCCCCTTTGAGGCACATATCCTGTCGGCCCACCGCACCCCTGCCGAGGCGGCGGAGTTTGCAAAGAATGCCAGGGCCAACGGCTTCGGCGTCATCCTCTGTGCAGCAGGCATGGCGGCCCATCTGGCCGGTGCTTTTGCTGCAAACACCACCCTGCCGGTCATCGGCATCCCGATGAAGGGCGGCGCGATGGACGGCCTGGACGCTCTGCTGGCCACCGTCCAGATGCCCAGCGGCATCCCGGTGGCCACGGTGGCCCTGAACGGCGCGAAGAACGCCGCCTGGCTGGCTGCTGAGATCCTGGCCCTCGGCGATGAGGCGCTGGCTGCGAAGCTGGATGCGGAGCGCGCCGCCATGGCCCGGCAGATCGCGGCCAAGGAAGAAAAACTGCAGAAAGAGATCGAGGAACTGTAATGTCTGATTTTGCATACCCGCTTCACGAAGAGTGCGGCGTTTTCGGCATCTATGACCGTGCCGGCACCGAGGACGTGGCAGCTGCCGCCTACTCGGCCCTGTACGCGCTGCAGCATCGCGGACAGGAGAGCTGCGGCATCGCCGTGAACGACGACGGCGTCATCAACGGCCACCGGGACCTCGGCCTTGTCAATGAGGTGTTCACCCCGGCGGTGCTGGGCTCGCTGGCAAAGCCCACGGCCCATATGGCCACCGGCCATGTCCGCTACGCCACCTCCGGCAGCCGCGTCCGGGCCAACGCCCAGCCCATGATCGTCCGGCATGGCCGGGGTACCATGGCCCTCTGCCACAACGGCAATCTGACCAACGCTCTGGAGCTGCGCCGCCAGCTGGAAAACGAGGGTGCCATCTTCCACGGCTCCTCCGATACCGAGGTCATCTGCTACCTCGTCACCCGCAACCGCCTGCGGATGGGCAGCATCGAGATCGCCATCAGCAAGACGATGGATGTCCTCGAAGGCGCTTACAGCCTCGTGGTCATGTCGGCCACTAAGCTTATCGCGGTCCGTGACCCCCGCGGTTATCGCCCTCTCTGCATCGGCACCCTGCCGGGCGGCGGCTACGTCTTTGCCAGTGAGAGCTGCGCGCTGGATGCCGTGGGCGCGACCCTGCTGCGGGACGTGGAGCCCGGCGAGATCGTCATCACCGACACCAAGACCGGTGAGCTGCGCTCCATCAAAGACCACTGCGGCCGTCCCGACCGCCAGATGTGCGTCTTCGAGTTCATCTACTTCGCCCGCCCCGACAGCATCATCGAGGGCAGCTCGGTGCATGAGGCCCGCAAGCAGGCTGGCCGCTTCCTGGCCCAGGAGCACCCCGTGGAGGCCGATGTGGTCATCGGTGTGCCGGACTCCGGCCTCGACGCCGCCCTTGGCTACTCTCAGGAGAGCGGCATCCCCTACGGCATCGGCTTTATTAAAAATAAGTACATCGGCCGCACCTTTATCCAGGGCAGCCAGAAGCAGCGCGAGAACAGCGTCCGCATCAAGCTGAACGCCGTGACCAGCACCGTCAAGGGCAAGCGGGTCGTGCTGGTGGATGACTCCATCGTGCGCGGCACCACCTCTGCCCGCATCATCAAGCTGCTGCGGGACGCCGGAGCAAAGGAAGTCCACTTCCGCGTTTCGGCACCCCCCTTCAAATATCCCTGCTACTTTGGCACCGACATCCCCGACCAGAAGCTTCTGGTCGCTACCGGCCGCACGGTGGACCAGATCAACGAGATCATCGGTGCCGACACGCTGGGCTACCTCTCCACGGAGCACGTCGTCCAGCTGGCCCAGAACGCCAACTGCGGCTTCTGCACCGCCTGCTTCACCGGCAAATACGCTGTGAAGCCGGAAGAGGTGCTTTCCACCGATATTCATGAACGCCACCTGAATGACCGTCCCAAGGGCGAGAAAAAGTTAGGAGAGTAACAATGGAAAAGAGCTATTCGGAAAGCTATGCAGCCGCAGGTGTGGACATCACCGCCGGCTATCGTTCGGTCGAACTCATGAAGCAGTATGTGGCCCGCACCATGAACGAGCACTGCATCGGTGGTCTGGGCGGCTTCGGCGGCCTGTTTGAGCTGGACTGCACCGGCTACAAGCACCCCGTCCTCATCTCCGGCACCGACGGCGTCGGCACCAAGCTGAAAATCGCCATGATCATGGACAAGCACGACACCATCGGCATCGACTGCGTGGCGATGTGCGTCAACGACGTCATCTGCGCCGGTGCAAAGCCGCTGGTCTTCCTCGACTACATCGCCTGCGGCCGCAACATCCCCGAGAAGATCGCCGAGATCGTCAAGGGCGTGTCCGAGGGCTGCGTCCAGGCCGACTGCTCTCTGGTGGGCGGCGAGACCGCTGAGCACCCGGGCATGATGCCGGAGGACGAGTACGATCTGGCCGGTTTCACCGTGGGCGTTGTGGACAAGGAAAAGATCCTCAATAACGAGACTATGAAGCCCGGCGATGTCATCATCGCCCTGCCCTCCACCGGCGTCCACTCCAACGGCTTCTCGCTGGTGCGCAAAATTTTTGACATCGACGGCGACCCCGCCGTCCTGAAGACGGCCCCCGCGGAGTTGGGCGGCAAGACCCTCGGCGAGGCCCTGCTGGCCCCCACCAGGATCTACGTCAAGCCTGTGCTGAAGGTGCTGGAAGAGGTGGACGTCAAGGGCATCTCTCACATCACCGGCGGCGGCTTCTACGAGAATATCCCCCGCAGCCTGAAGAAGGGCTGCTGCGCCCGCATCAAGAAGGAGGACGTCCGCACCCCGGCCCTCTTCCACCTGATGCAGAAGACCGGCAGCATCTCTGAGCACGATATGTTCAACACCTTCAACATGGGCGTCGGCATGGTGCTGACCGTCCCCGCTGAGCAGGCCGAAAAGGCACTGGAGATCCTCCATGCCAACGGCGAGCCCGAGGCTTACCGTCTGGGCGTCATCGCAGAAGGTGAGGGTGTCGAGCTGTGCTGAACATTGCGGTGTTAGTGTCCGGCGGCGGCACCAATTTGCAGGCGCTGCTGGACAGCGAGGCCCGGGGCGAGAACCCCAGCGGCAGGATCAGGCTTGTCGTGGCCTCCAAACCCGGCGTCTACGCGCTGGAACGCGCCGCCAATGCGGGCGTCGAGGGTGTGGTGGTCCGCCGGAAGGATTACGCTTCCGGTGAGGATTTTGACGCCGCACTGCTGAAAACGCTGAAAGAACATAATATTGACCTTGTGGTCCTGGCGGGCTTTTTGTCCGTGTTAGGCCCCAGCGTCATCGAGGCCTATCCCCGCCGCATCCTGAATATCCACCCCGCCCTCATCCCGTCCTTCTGCGGGCCGGGAATGTACGGCCTGCGCCCCCACGAGGCCGCGCTGGCCCGGGGCTGCAAGGTGACGGGCGCTACCGTCCACTTCGTCAATGAGGAGTGCGACGGCGGGCCTATCCTGCTGCAGAAGGCCGTGGACATCCTGCCCGGCGACACCCCCGAGGTGCTGCAGAAGCGTGTAATGGAGCAGGCGGAATGGAAGCTGCTGCCGAAGGCTGTGGCAATGGTTTGCAGCGGAGAGATAAAGTAAAGGACAGCAGGGCGTTATTTCAACCGTGACGGAGAGGGCAGGGACGCTGCCCGACGTAAACGGGCTTGCCCTCTCAGGCGCTCCCCTAAAGGGGGAGCCAAAAGCGCTCTTGATAAAGGAGAATAACAATGGAGAAAATCAACCTGAACGAATATCTGGCCGCGAACGAGTACCCCGGCCGCGGCATCGCGGTGGCAAAGGCCCCGGATGGCCGTCAGATGTTCATCGGCTATTTCATCATGGGCCGCAGCGAGAACAGCCGCAACCGCGTCTTCGATCCGGTGCCGGAGCGCGGCGGCATCTGCACCATGGCTGCCGACCCGGCCAAGCTCGAGGACCCCAGCCTCATCATCTATAACCCCGTGCTGACCCTCGGCAAGACCCATATCGTCACCAACGGCGACCAGACCGACACCATCTTTGACGAGATGAGCCGGGGCAAGAGCTTTGCCGACGCCCTGCGCACCCGCACCTTTGAGCCGGACGAGCCCAACTACACCCCCCGCATCTCCGCTGTGGTGTACGCAGACGGCAGCTACCAGATGAGCATCCTCAAGTCTGCCGACGGCAACGGCGAGAGCGTCCAGCGCTATTTCTTCGACTACCCCCAGCCCGTGGCCGGTGAGGGACACTTCATCAGCACCTACAAGCACAACGGAAATCCCATCCCCAGCTTTGAGGGGGAGCCGCTCCGCTTCGCCTGCCCCCGCACCATCGGCGACTTCGCCCACGGTCTGTGGCAGAACCTGAACCCCGACAACAAGGTCAGCCTCTTCGCCCGGGTCATCGACCTGGAGACCGGCGAGAGCGGCGACATGATCTTCAACAAATACGACGCTGTGTGCAGCGACCTCGACGACCCCGAGGAGCCGGAGCTGCTGCCCGAAGAGCTGGAACTGCTCAAAAAGCTCGACGCTGAGGAAGAATAACCCAAGACACAAGGAGGATGCACCAATGAATGAACTCGCACTGAAGTACGGCTGCAACCCCAACCAGAAGCCCAGCCGCATCTATATGGAGGATGGCTCTGACCTGCCCGTCACCGTCCTGAACGGCAAGCCCGGCTACATCAATTTTCTGGATGCCCTGAACTCCATCCAGCTGGTCAAGGAGCTGAAGGAGGCCTGCGGCCTGCCCGCTGCCGCCTCCTTCAAGCACGTCTCCCCGGCCGGCGCAGCTCTCGGTCTGCCTCTGAGCGAGGTGGAGCGGAAGATGTACCACATCGCCCCGGACATGGAGCTTTCGCCGCTGGCCTGCGCTTATGCCCGCGCCCGCGGTGCGGACCGGATGTCCTCCTTCGGCGACTGGATCGCCCTCTCTGACGTCTGCGATGTGCCGACTGCAAAGCTCATCCAGCACGAAGTGTCTGACGGCATCATCGCCCCGGGCTATGAGCCGGAGGCACTGACCATCCTCGCCGGAAAGAAGAAGGGCAATTACAACGTGGTCGCCATCGACCCGGCCTATAAGCCGAACCCCGTGGAGCACAAGCAGGTCTACGGCATCACCTTCGAGCAGGGCCGCAACGAGCTGGCCATCAACGCCGACACCATGCTGACCAACTGGGTCACCGAGAACAAGACTGTGACCGAGGAGCAGAAGCGCGACCTCATCATTGCCCTCATCACCCTGAAATACACCCAGTCCAACAGCGTCTGCTACACCGCAGGCGGGCAGACCATCGGCGTGGGCGCCGGCCAGCAGAGCCGCATCCACTGCACCCGTCTGGCAGGCCAGAAGGCCGACAACTGGCAGCTGCGCCATATGCCGAAGGTGCTGGACCTGCCTTTCCGCGACGATGTGGCAAAGCCCAACCGCGACAACGCCATTGATGTTTACATCGGCGACACCCCCGAGGACGTCATCGGTGACGACGTCTGGGCCGAGACCTTCACCCGTCAGCCCGAGCCGCTGACCGCTGAGGAAAAGAAAGAGTACCTGAGCCATGTCACCGGCGTCTGCCTCGGCTCGGATGCATTCTTCCCCTTCGGCGACAACATCGAGCGCGCACGCCGTTCCGGCGTGACGGCCATCGTCCAGCCCGGCGGCTCCATCCGCGACCAGCAGGTCATCGACACCTGCAACAAGTACGGCATCGCAATGGCATTCTGTGGCATCCGGCTGTTCCATCACTAAAAAAGCCTCTCCCTTTGGGAGAGGTGTCACCGGAGGTGACGGAGAGGGCAAGGACACTGAGAAAAATCCGCAGGCGCAGCGATAATATCGCTCTGACAAAGAGTCTGCCTATCGCTGTGCGGCGGCATTGTCGTACCGGGCTTGCCCTCTCAGGCGCTTGCGCGCCAGCTCTCCCAAAGGGAGAGCCATTGGCAGGCCGGGCAGACAAAGCTCGACGAGCGAAGCTCTCGATGCCACAAAATGCCGGGCCTTGCTATAGAGGTCAGAAGCAGCTGGTCTGAGCAGCGGAGCACTACAGTTTCTGATACAAAAAACTCTCTCAGCCTTTATGAGCCTTGCCGACACGCCAGAGGCTCCCCCTTTGGGGGAGCTGGCAAAGCCGGAAGGCTTTGACTGAGAGGGCTACAGAGAAGGTATAACTATGAAAAAGAAAATTCTGGTCGTTGGCGGCGGCGGACGCGAGCACGCCATCATCAAGGCATTGAAGAAGAGCCCCGACTGCGGCGAAGTCTGGTGTGCGCCCGGCAACGGCGGCATCGGCTATGACGCCCACTGCGTCAACATCAAGGCTACCGACGTGGAAACGATGGTCGGCTTTGCGGAGACGGAAAAGTTCGACTACGTCGTGGTGGCTCAGGACGACCCGCTGGCACTGGGCATGGTGGATGCGCTGGCGGCAGTTGGCATCCCGGCTTTCGGCCCGGACAAGGCCGCTGCCCGCATCGAGGCATCCAAGGTCTTTTCGAAAGACCTCATGAAGAAGTACGGCATCCCCACCGCAAAGTATGAGGCCTTCGACGACCCCGCCAAGGTCATGGAGTATATCAAGGCTGAGGGCAAATACCCCGTGGTCATCAAGGCCGACGGCCTTGCGCTGGGCAAGGGCGTGCTCATCTGCGAGAACGAAGAGCAGGCCGCCGAGGGCGTCAAGGAGATCATGCTGGACAAAAAGTTCGGCGCTTCCGGCAACCACGTCGTGGTGGAAGAGTTCCTCACCGGCCCTGAGGTCAGTGTGCTGAGCTTCACCGACGGCAAGGTGGTCAAGCCTATGGTGTCCTCCATGGACCACAAGCGCGCCAACGACCACGACACCGGCCTGAACACCGGCGGCATGGGTACCGTCGCGCCGAACCCCTATTACACTCCGGCCATCGCTGCCGAGTGCATGGAGAAAATTTTCCTGCCCACCATCAAGGCCATGAACGCTGAGGGCTGCCCCTTCAAGGGCTGCCTCTACTTCGGCCTGATGCTCACCCCGGACGGCCCGAAGGTCATCGAGTACAACTGCCGCTTCGGCGACCCTGAGACTCAGGTGGTGCTGCCCCTGCTGGAAAGCGACCTGCTCAAGGTCATGACCGCCTGCACCGAAGGAACGCTGGCCGACACCGAGGTCAGGTTCTCCGACGGCGCTGCCGCCTGCGTCATCCTCGCTTCCGGCGGCTACCCGGTGGCCTACGAGAAGGGCAAGCCCATCACCGGTCTGGTGGACGGCCAGCTGCCCGATGAGCCGAATGTCACGGTCTACCACTCCGGCACGGCCATCACCGAGGACGGCCATCTCGTCACCAACGGCGGCCGTGTGCTGGGTGTGACGGCCACCGCGCCCGGCCTGCCCCGCGCCGTCTCCATCGCCTACGAGGCGGCGGAGCACATCCACTTCGACAAGCTGCACAAGCGCACCGACATCGGGATGCGGGCGCTGAAAGCGCTGGCAGAGAAGCAGTAAATGAAGCTCTGAAGGCTCTCCCTTTGGGAGAGCTGTCACCGAAGGTGACTGAGAGGGCAAGGATGCTGACAAAGATGCGCAGGCACGGCGACAGCATCGCGCTGACGAAGGGCCTGCTTATCGCTGTGCGGCGGCTTTGCCGCACCGGGCCTGCCCTCTCCGTCATTGCTTCGCAATGCCACCTCTCCCAAGGGGAGAGGCTTTGACAGGCCGGGAAGCTCTGAGCTGACTGCTGAAAGCATATATGCCGCAAAATACAGTGCGCTGTTGTCAAGAAAAGCGGCTTCTGAACAATAATACTTGTTAAGATGTCGTGAATCTGGACAGCGGAGCACTTCTGTTTCTGGTAAAACAAAACTCCTCTCAGGCTGTGCGGCCTGACCGGCACGCCAGCGACTCCCCCTTTGGGGGAGCTGTCACCGAAGGTGACTGAGAGGGCTGACAACAAGGGGGATTTTCCAATGGTATATCGTATCTATGTTGAAAAGAAACCCGGCTTCGACGGCGAGGCCCAGAGCCTGCGCAATGAGCTCGTCTCTCTGCTGGGCATCAAGGAACTGAACGGCCTGCGTCTGCTCAACCGCTACGACGTGGAGGGCATCGACGAGGCGCTGTTCGAGCAGTGCGTCCCCACCGTGTTCAGTGAGCCGCCGGTGGATAACACCTACGCCGAGCTGCCCGTCTCCGACGGCGTGTCTTTCGCCGTGGAGTATCTGCCCGGCCAGTTCGACCAGCGCGCCGACTCTGCCGCCGAGTGCATCCAGCTCATCAGCCAGGGCGACCGCCCGCTGGTGCGCTCTGCCCGCGTCTACCTGCTGGAAGGCACCCTGACCGATGAGCAGGTGGCTGAGATCAAGAAATACGTCATCAACCCGGTGGAGGCCCGCGAGGCTTCGCTGGACACCAGGGCTACCCTGAAGATGGAGTATCCCGTCCCCACCGAAGTGGAGGTGCTGGACGGCTTCAACGAGCTGGATGAGGCAGGCCTGAAAAAGTTCATCGACGAGAAGGGCCTCGCCATGGACCTGGGCGACATCAAGTTCTGCCAGGAGTATTTCCGCTCGGAGAAGCGCGACCCGACCATCACCGAGATCAGGATGATCGACACCTACTGGTCGGACCACTGCCGCCACACCACCTTCGGAACCATTCTGGACGACGTCCGGATCGACGATGCCGTGGTGCAGGAGGCCTTCGACCGCTACATGGCCATGCGCGCCGACCTTGGCCGCGAGAACAAGCCCCGCTGCATGATGGATCTGGCCACCATCGGTGCCAAGGAACTGAAAAAGCAGGGCATCCTGAAGAACCTCGACGAGTCCGAGGAGATCAACGCCTGCACCGTGAAGATCAAGTGCGACGTCAACGGCAAGGATGAGGACTGGCTGTTCCTCTTCAAGAACGAGACCCACAACCACCCGACGGAGATCGAGCCCTTCGGCGGCGCTGCCACCTGCATCGGCGGCGCGATCCGCGACCCGCTGTCCGGCCGCAGCTACGTCTATCAGGCCATGCGCGTCACCGGCGCAGGCGATCCCCTCAAGCCCGTCAGTGAGACCCTGCCCGGCAAGCTGCCCCAGCGCAAGCTGGTGACCACCGCTGCCGCCGGTTATTCCTCCTACGGCAACCAGATCGGCCTTGCCACCGGTCAGGTGGATGAGATCTATCACCCCGGCTATGTGGCAAAGCGGATGGAGATCGGCGCTGTTGTGGGCGCAACGCCCGCTTCCCACGTCCGCCGCGAATGCCCCGCTCCCGGCGACGTCATCGTCCTGCTGGGCGGCCGCACCGGCCGCGACGGCATCGGCGGTGCCACCGGTTCCTCCAAGGCCCACAAGCTGGACAGCCTCGAGCACTGCGGTGCTGAGGTCCAGAAGGGCAACGCCCCCATCGAGCGCAAGCTGCAGCGCCTGTTCCGCCGCGAGGACGCCTGCAAGATGATCAAGCGCTGCAACGACTTCGGCGCCGGCGGCGTCTCTGTCGCCATCGGCGAGCTGGCCGACGGCCTGTATATCGACCTGAACAAGGTCACCAAGAAGTATGACGGCCTCGACGGCACCGAGCTGGCCATCAGCGAGAGCCAGGAGCGCATGGCCGTGGCTCTGGCCCCGGAGGACGTGGACAAATTCATCGCCATCGCCACCGAGGAGAACCTTGAGGCCACCCCCGTGGCAAAGGTCACCGAGGAAAAGCGCCTGAACATGGTGTGGAACGGCAAGTCCATCGTCAACATCAGCCGCGAATTCCTGAACTCCAACGGCGCTGAGAAGCACCAGAACGTCCACATCGAGAAGGGGACTGTCTGGCAGCCCCAGTGGGCCGGCGTGACCTTCGAGCAGAAGATGAAGAACATGGTGGGCGATTTGAACGTCTGCAGCAAGAAGGGCCTTTCTGAGCGGTTCGACTCCACCATCGGCGCGGCCACCGTGCTGATGCCCTTCGGCGGCGCATGCCAGCTGACCCCCCAGAACGCCATGGTCGCAAAGCTGCCCGTGGACGGCGAGACCAACACCTGCTCCGGCATGGCATGGGGCTACAACCCCTACCTCATGAGCGCCAACCAGTATGTGGGCGCACGGATGGCCGTCGTCGAGAGTGTGACCAAGCTGGTGGCCTCCGGCTTCCGCTATGAGGACGCCTACCTGACCTTCCAGGAGTACTTCGAGCGCCTTGGCACTTCCCCGGAGCGCTGGGGCAAGCCGCTGGCCGCTCTGCTGGGCGCACTGGACGCGCAGATCGGCCTCGGCATCGCCTCCATCGGCGGTAAGGACAGCATGTCCGGCTCCTTCGAGCAGCTGGATGTGCCTCCCACGCTGGTGTCCTTTGCCACCGCCATCGGCAAGGCCGGCCGCGTCGTCTCCACCGAGTTCAAGAAGCCTGAGAGCACCGTCGTCCTCATCCGGCCCATCCTGGACCCCGTCACCGGCTGCCCCAACTTCTTCTCCCTGAAGGCCAACTATAAGAAAGTTGAGCAGATGATGGAGGATGGCATGGTGGCCGCTGCTTCCTCTGTGGGCTATGGCGGTCTGGCCGAGGCTCTCTTCAAGATGGGTCTGGGCAACCGCATCGGCTTCAAGATGATGAACAACATGACCACCCACGATATGTTTAAGCCCATGTACGGCTCCATCGTGCTGGAGATGGTCTCTGACGCCCCGGCCGGTGAGCTGCTGGGCGAGACCACCGCAGACTACACCTTCGAGTGCTGCGGCGACAAGCTGGACATGGCTCAGCTGCAGGAGATCTGGGAGAGCAAGCTCGAGCCCGTCTATCCCTACCGCAAGGCCGGCCCCGCCGTCGAGAAGATCAACGGCAGCCTGACCGCCCCCGCTGCGCCCAAGATCGGCGTGGCAAAGCCGAAGGTCATCATCCCGGTCTTCCCGGGCACCAACTGCGAGTACGACACCGCCCACGCCTTTGCCCGCGCCGGTGCAGACCCCGAGGTGCTGGTCATCCGCAACCTGACCCCCGCTGACGTCACCGCCAGCTGCGAGGCACTGGTCAAGGCCATCAACGAGAGCCAGATCGTCATGCTGCCCGGCGGCTTCTCCGGCGGCGACGAGCCGGACGGCAGCGCAAAGTTCATCGCCTCCTTCTTCCGCAATCCTGCGGTCACTGAGGCGGTCCGCGACCTGCTGCAGCACCGGGATGGTCTGATGCTGGGCATCTGCAACGGCTTCCAGGCCCTCATCAAGCTGGGTCTAGCCGCTTACGGCGACATCCGCCCCATCACGGCCTGCGACCCGACCCTGACCTTCAACACCATCGGCCGCCACCAGAGTATGCTGGTGCGCACCCGCATCGCCTCCACCGGCAGCCCCTGGCTGTCCAAGTGCAGCGTGGGCGACCAGCACACCGTGGCCATCAGCCATGGTGAGGGCCGCTTCGTGGCACCTCAGAGCGTGCTGGACACCCTCATCGCCAACGGCCAGATCGCGACCCAGTACGTCGATCAGAACGGCAGCCCCAGCATGGACATGAAGTACAACCCCAACGGCTCCGTCCTCGCCATCGAGGGCATCACCAGCCCGGATGGCCGTGTCTTCGGCAAGATGGGCCATTCGGAGCGCAGCGGCGAGTACCTGTACAAGAACGTCACCGGCGACAAGTATCAGCCTATTTTCGAGGGCGGCGTGGACTATTTCAAGCTTTGATGGTATCATAAAAGAAACATCTACCCAAGGAGGACATCTTCATGTCTCAGCATGACCGTTATATCAGCCCCTTTTCCACCCGTTATGCCTCCGATGAGATGCAGTACATCTTCTCGGACGACAACAAGTTCCGCACCTGGCGCCGCCTGTGGGTGGCGCTGGCCCGGGCCGAGATGAAGCAGGGCCTGACCAATATCACCCCCGAGATGGTGGCCGAGCTGGAAGCTCATGTGGACGACATCAACTATGAAGTCGCCATCGAGCGGGAGAAGCTGGTGCGCCACGACGTCATGAGCCATGTCTACGCTTACGGCCAGCAGTGCCCCAAGGCGGCAGGCATCATCCATCTGGGTGCCACCAGCTGCTATGTCGGCGACAACACCGACATCATCGTGATGCGTCAGGGCCTCGAGCTGGTGCGCAAGAAGCTCATCGGTGTGCTGGCAAAGCTGGCAAAGTTCGCCGAGGAATACAAGGATATGCCCTGCATGGCCTACACCCACTGCCAGCCCGCCCAGCCCACCACCGTGGGCAAGCGCGCTACCCTGTGGGCCAACGAGCTGGTGATGGACCTCAACGAGATCGACCACCGTCTGGCTACCCTGCAGCTGCGCGGCGTCAAGGGTACCACCGGCACCCAGGCTTCCTTTATGGAGCTGTTCAAGGGCGACGCCGACAAGATCCGCGCCGTGGATGCTTCCATCGCCGAGGAGATGGGCTTCGACAGCGAGGCCGTCATCCCGGTGTCCGGCCAGACCTACAGCCGCAAGGTGGACGCCTTCATCCTCAACGCACTGGCCGGCATCGGCCAGAGCTGCATGAAGTTCGCCACCGACCTGCGCCTGCTGGCCAACTTCAAGGAGATGGAAGAGCCGTTTGAGAAGAACCAGATCGGTTCCTCCGCCATGCCCTACAAGCGCAACCCCATGCGCTGCGAGCGCATCTGCGCTTTGAGCCGCTACCTGATGGTGGATGTGCTCAACCCCAGCTTCACCACCGGCACCCAGTGGTTCGAGCGCACGCTGGACGACAGCGCCAACAAGCGCGTTGCCATGGCTGAGGGCTTCCTCGCCGCCGACGCCATCCTGAACATCATGCTCAACGTCACCGACGGCCTCGTGGTCTACCCGAAGGTCGTGCGCAGCCGCCTGATGGCCGAGCTGCCCTTCATGGCCAGCGAGAACATCATGATGCAGGCCGTGGAGAAGGGCGGCAACCGTCAGGAGCTCCACGAGCGTCTGCGCCAGCACGCCATCGCCGCCGGCAAGCAGGTCAAGGAAGAGGGTCTGCCCAACGACATGGTGGACCGCATCGCCGCCGACCCGGCCTTTGGTCTGACCAAGGAAGAGATCGCGGCGGGCCTTGTGCCGGAGAACTTTGTGGGCCGCGCTCCCCAGCAGGTGGAGGAGTTCATTGCTCACATCCTCAAGCCCATCTTTGACGCCAACCCGGACGCTGTGGAACAGCACGCAAACCTGAGCGTCTAAACGTGATTTTACAGGAAAAGAGGCTGTTGCCGCAGGCAACGGCCTCTTTTCTGCACACAGAAGGAGTTTTCATGCGACTCGATAAATATTTAGCCGAGACGGCCCAATGCACCCGGAGCGAGGCGAAGGCACTGCTGGCGAAAGGCCGCGTCACGGTCAACGGCGCGGTCTGCAGGAAAGGGGACACCCAGCTGAAAGAGGCTGACGCCGTGGCGGTGGACGGCAAGGCGCTGGCCTACCGACAGTTCGTCTACCTTATGCTCAACAAGCCCGAGGGCGTCGTCAGCGCCTCCACCGACAAGCGGGACACGACGGTCGTGGATCTGGTGGGGGATGCCTATCCCCGGCGGGAGCTGTTCCCGGCCGGGCGGCTGGACAAGACCAGCACCGGCTTCGTCCTGCTGACGGACGACGGCGGCTTTGCCCACGACATCCTCGCGCCCAGGCGCCATGTCTCCAAGACCTACACCGTCGTCATCGACACCCCGCTGACGGAAGAGATGAAGGCCGGCTTTGCCGCAGGCGTCACCCTTGCCGACGGCACGGCCCTTTCGCCGGCGGAAGTGTCCGCCCTCACCCCCGACGGTCTGACGGTCCGTGTCCTGCTCAGGCAGGGCGTGTATCATCAAATCAAGCGGATGTTCGGCGTCTACGGTGCGGGCGTCAACGCCCTGCACCGGGACGCCATCGGGGGGCTTGCGCTGGACGAAAGCCTTGCTGCGGGCCAGTGGCGGGAGCTGACAGCCGACGAGGTGGCGAAAATTACCACGGGGTAAAGGACTGCTTTTCACCCGGTTTTCAAAAAAATATCACATTTTGCCGGTAAAATAGCCCTCAGAACCACGCAGAAAGGCCCTTTTTGGCTCGAAAATGGCCCCGAAAGATAATTTCAACAAGAAAGAAGAATTTTTTTTGGTGAAATATGTTGCAAAAGTAAATTCTTTTGTGTAAAATATAAAATGTAATGCGGCGAAATTGTTAAAAATCACAATCCAGCCCACCTGCGGTTTGCACAAGAGAGGAAAAGGGGTATCCATTTATGGCCAATAGAGTATTTCAGAGCGTGATCTACCAGATGAAGGACGCGATCGACCGCGTGGTCGGCGTGGTGGATGAGACCGGCGCTGTCATCTCCTGCTCGGAGCTGAATCTGATCGGTGAGGTGCGCGAGGGCTTCATGGCAGAGCGTCTGACGGCCGGTGACCGCTTCGTGCGGGATGGCTACACCTACCAGCAGTTCTCCAGCGCAAAGCATAACGATTATGCCGTTTTTGTGGAAGGTGCGGACGAGACTGCGGGCCAGTTCGCCGCTGTGCTGTCCATCAGCCTGCAGAGCATCAAGCAGTATCACGACGAGAAATTCGACAAGGCCAACTTTATCAAGAACGTGGTGCTGGACAACATCCTGCCCGGCGACATCTACGCCAAGGCCCGTGAGCTCCACTTTGCCACCGACGTCTCCCGCGTGGTGTTCATCGTCCGCGTCACCAGCGGCGGCGACATCTCCGCTTACGACGTGGTGAGCAGCCTGTTCCCCGACAAGCAGAAGGACTTCGTCTTCAACATCAGCGAGACGGACACCGTCCTGGTCAAGGAGATCCGCAAGGGCATCGACCGCACCGATATGGAGAAGCTGGCCGCCAGCATCGTGGACACCCTGTCCGGCGAGCATTACATCAAGGCTGTCGTGGGCATCGGCACCCCCATCGCCAACGTGAAGGACCTGGCTACTTCCTTTAAGGAAGCACAGATCGCCATGGAGGTCAGCAAGGTGTTCGACACCGAGAAGCAGATCATCCGCTACGACAATCTGGGCATCGCACGTCTTATCTACCAGCTGCCCACCACGGTCTGCGAGATGTTCCTGCGCGAGGTGTTCAAGCAGGGCAGCATCGAGAGCCTGGACCAGGAGACCCTGTTCACCATCCAGCGCTTCTTCGAAAACAACCTGAACGTCTCCGAGACCAGCCGCGGCCTGTTCGTCCACCGCAACACGCTGGTGTATCGTCTGGAAAAGATCAAAAAGCTGACCGGTCTGGATCTGCGTGAGTTCGACGACGCTATCGTGTTCAAGGTAGCGCTCATGGTCAAGAAGTACCTGTCCAACAACCCGGCCAAATATTGATATTTCGTCTCAGCCGCTCCGGCTGCGGACGCCGAAACCGGCCGCTCGACCCCGATGCTGGCCGGTTTCTTTTGTAATGGCTTGGAACTTCTGTGCCAAATAAATTTTTCAGGAGCAAGATACTCATGATAGATTTTGAACATGTCACCAAGTTATACAGACGGAGTGATACTCCCGCTCTGGAGGACATCGACTTCCATGTGGACGACGGCGAGTTCGTCTTTCTGGTGGGCCACTCCGGCGCCGGCAAGTCCACTCTGCTCAAGCTCATCCTCCGCGAAGAGTTGCCCACCGAGGGCCGCGTGATGGTGGACGGCAAGGACGTCGCCCGGCTGCGCCGGGGCAAAGTGCCTTTCCTCCGCCGCCAGATGGGCATCATCTTCCAGGATTTCCGCCTCATCCCCACCATGACGGTCTACGAGAATGTGGCGTTTGCCATGCATGTCACCAACATCAGCAAAAAAGACATCAAAGAGCGCGTCAACTACATGCTGGAGCTGGTGCATCTGGAAGATAAGGCAAAGGTCTACCCCGAGTTCCTCTCCGGCGGTGAGCAGCAGCGCGTGGCCGTGGCCCGCGCTCTGGCCCACAGCCCCCGCCTCGTCATCGCGGACGAGCCCACCGGCAACATCGACCCCGAGATGAGCCTTGAGATGATGGAACTGCTGGAACGTGTCAGCGAGATGGGCATCACGGTGCTTGTCGTCACCCACGAGCATGAACTGGTGCGCCGCTTCAACCGCCGCACCATCACCCTGAAGCAGGGCCGCATCATCTCCGATGTTCCGGCCAGCTTCGGCGAGGAGGTACACGTATGAAAATCTCTACGTTTGGGTTCCTCACCCGGCGCGGCGTGCTCAACCTCGGCAAGCACTGGGCCATGACCATCGCCTGCATCGCCTCCCTCAGCGTCTGCATGACCCTGAACGCCTTCGCCAGCCTCATTGAAGTCAATGTGGACAGCATGGTGAGCTATCTGGGCAGCCAGAACGAGATGGTGGTCTATGTGGACCCCGAGGCCGATGACGCCACCATCCAGTCTGTGGGCAATGCCCTCAGCGGCGCCGCAGGTGTGAGCCGGGTGCAGTATATGTCCAAAGAAGACGTCCTCAACCAGTACAAGGGCTATATGTCTGACTATGCCGCCCTGCTGAACGAGTTCGAGAACGACAACCCCTTTAAGGCCAATTACCGCGTCTCCCTGTCTGATCTGAGCCAGATGGAGACCATCAGCAAGCAGTTCGAGAACATCAGCGGCGTCTACAGCGTCACGGCTCCCATCGAGATGACCAAGACCTTTGTGGAGGTCCAGCAGGCTGTCACCAAGGTCGGGCGCGGTCTGGTGCTGGTGCTGATGGCCGTCAGCATCATCACGGTGGGCACCACCATCCGGCTGAGCGTCTTTGCCCGCCGCCGTGAAATCGAGATCATGAAGTATGTCGGCGCTACCAACGCCCTCGTCACCCTGCCTTTCGTCATCGAGGGCCTGACTATGGGCCTGCTCTCCGGCATCCTGACGGCAGCTGCCACCATCGGCGGCTATGCCTACATCGTTCAGCTGTCGCCCACGCTGGGCGGTCTGTGGCAGATGCTCATGGGTACGGCTCTGGTGCCGCTGGAGAATGTCTGGCCCACCATCCTGATCTACAGCCTCGCGGGCGGCGCTCTGGTGGGCGGTCTGGGCAGCATGTTCTCCATCCGAAAGCACCTGAACGTGTAAGGAGGGCCTACTGTGTACCACGACAAGCATTCCGCAGGCTTTGTCCTGCACCATCCGCCCCGCCACGCAAAGCCGTCGGGCCGTTCGGCCGTGATGCGCGCCGCCTGTGCTTTTCTGGCCGCCGCCTGCCTCGTGCTGAGCGTGACGGTCTACCCGGCCAGTGCGGCCACCAGCATGAGCTCGCTGCAGAACAAGCTGGACAAGATCTCTGCGTCCATCAAGCAGCATAAGACGGAGCTGAACGACGCCAAAAAGAAGGAAGCTGCTGCCAAGGCCCTCGAGTCTGAGCTGAAGGAAAAAGTCTCGGTGCTCCAGAGCCAGATCGGCGTCCTCAAGAGCCAGATCTCTGAGGTGCAGAACAGCATCGGCGTCAAAGAGCAGGAGATCACCGCCAAGCAGAACGAGATCGCCCGGAAAGAGCAGGAGATCGCCGACCAGTGGGACGATTTCAAGAGCCACATGGCCGCCATGCAGGAGCTGCGGGACGGCGGCAGCGTCGCCATGCTCCGGGCCGTGAACGATCTGTACGAGCTTCTGACCTTCAATGAGGTCATGCAGGACATTTCGGTGAAGGACACCGAGATACTCGACAACATGAAGGCTGCGAAGGAAGCCCTTGTGGCCGACCGAACCCAGCTCGTGGAGGAGCGCACCCAGCTGCAGAACAAAAAGACTGAGCTGGACGCCCAGAACAAGCAGATGCAGTCCAAGCAGAGCGAGCTCAACAACAGCGTCAAGGAGGCCCGTCTGAGCGCCGCTGAGGCCCAGCAGGCCCAGAAGAACGCCCAGGCGGCCATTGAGTCGGACGAGATGAACTACGAGGCCGTCAAGAAGGAGATCCAGAAGCTCATCGCAGCGGCAGCGGCCAGCAAGCCCCAGCTGAGCTTCAGCGGCTTTATCTGCCCGCTCAAGAGCTATACCCGCATCTCCAGCGAGTACGGCTGGCGCAAGAACCCGGTCTCCGGCGTCAACAAGCTCCACGCCGGCATCGACTTTGCCGCCCCCGCAGGCACCCCCATCTACGCAGCCGCCAGCGGCTATGTGCAGGTGGCCGGCTGGTCCGGCGGCGGCTATGGCAACTATGTCATCATCTATCACGGCAAAATGACAGACGGCAACGCCTACTCCACCCTCTACGGCCATATGCGCTCGGTGGCAACGTCGGCGGGCAGGTATGTCAACCAGGGCGACCTCATCGGCTATGTGGGCTCCACCGGCAACTCTACCGGCAACCACCTCCATCTCGAGGTGTGGAAGGGCGGCTCCAAGGCCAATGCGGTCAACCCCCGCGGTTATATTCCGATAAGATAACACAACTGTAATTGAAGTCGAGGGGTCAAAGGAGGCCACAAGGCGAAATGAACGAGCAAAAACGCAAGCGTATCCTTCGGGTGGGCTGTCTGATTCTGGCAGGAGTGTTCCTGCTGTCGGTACTGGGCAGTGTCATCCTGATGTTTTTGGTCTGAACTGGGGGAGGACATTGAATGAACCGCAAAATTTCCGTAGGGATGACCGTGACCATCGTCATTCTGGCAATGACGGTCACTTTTTCCATCACGATGCTGATGGCGATGCGGCTGTTTGACCACACCGTCACCAGCGTGAAGGAAAAGGAGAGCATGTACAACAAGGTGGCCGAGGTAGACCGCTATGTGCGCGCCAACGACTACTACGACATCGACGAGACCATGCTGTACGACCGTCTGACTGCCGGTTATCTGCTGGGTACCGGCGACAAGTACGCCCGCTACTACACCGCCTCGGCCTACACCGACCTGCTCAACGCCCAGAGCGGCAAGCTGATGGGCATCGGCGTGGAGCTGGCCATCGACCAGTCCGGCTACGCCAAGGTCATCAAAGTGTATGACGAGTCTCCTGCCAAGGAGGCCGGCCTCCAGCGGGGCGATTACATCACCACCATCGACGGCGCAGACATCAAAAGTCTGGGCAGCGTGGAGGCTGTCCAGAACAAACTCCGGGGCGAGAGCGGCACGAGCGTCAATGTAGGCTGGCTGGACGGCGAGAACGCCCAGCACACCGCCGACCTGACCCATTCCGGCTTTACGGCCAACAGCGTCGATCCCGCGCTGGTGCAGGGCAATGTGGGCTACATCAAGATCTGGCAGTTCGACAACTCCACCCCCAGTGAGCTGGACTTTGCGCTCCGCAGCCTGACCGCCAGCGGCGCCCAGAGCTTCATCTTCGACCTGCGCGACAACGGCGGCGGCATCCTTGACGACGCCATCAGCTGCATCAAACTCGTCGCGCCGGAAGGCGTGCTGGCCTACGCGGAGGATAAGGCAGGCAACCGCACCCTGCTGGGCAGCAGCACCGGCGACTCGGTCATCAGCCAGCCCACCGTCTGCCTCGTGAACGAGAACACCGCCAGCGCGGCAGAACTTTTTGCGTCCAGCCTGCGCACCCTGTGCGGCACCCGCCTCGTGGGAAGCACCACGATGGGCAAAGGCACCATCCAGAGCAGCCCCCAGCGCCTCTCGGACGGCAGTGCTGTCGTGGTCACGGTGGCAAAGCTCATCTGCGGCGACGGCTCCTGCTTCGACGGCACCGGCCTGACCGTGGACGTGGAGCGTCCGCTGACTGCCGACGAGCAGGCCAGCTACTATGACTACACCCTCGACACGGACCCGCAGATACAGCGCGCCGTCAGCTGCGCACAGCAGCTCACCGGCGTCACCACCGTGGGCGGCGTGAACGACGCTGACATCGCCGCCGACTCCGCCGCAGCCTCTTCGGAGGCCGCAGCCGAGAGCACCGCTTCCTCCGAGGCCGGTGCGGAAGGGGAGCAGGAGGCTTCCAGCACGGAAAGCGCATCTTAAAAAGGCTCTCCCTTTGGGAGAGCTGGCGCGTGAGCGCCTGAGAGGGCAAGGATGCTGAAATGGAACAGGGCAAGGCTATGATGGTCTTGCTCTGACAAAGGCCGCTGCCTATCGCTGTGCAGCGGCCATTTTTCTGCGGCCTTGTCCTCTCCGTCATCGCAAGCGATGCCACTGCCCGGGTTGCGGCTCCCAGCGTCTGCTTCGCTGTCGCTCGCATCCTGCTGGCCGCGGCCCCAACAGCTTCTCCCTGTTTCCGCCGCTGGCGGCGGTCATCGCTGTTGCTCCCAAAGGGAGAGGCTTTGGCATGTACGTTACCAAATGACAACCGGAAAACAGAAAGGAAAACCACTATGCCGGAGCTGACCGACCTCTCCGTTATCCGCAGCCTGTGCGAAAAATACGATTTCGCGCTCTCCAAGGGCTTTGGACAGAACTTCATCATCAATCCCGGCCTGCCGCCCAAGATCGTGGACGCCAGCGGCGTCGATAAGAGCTGGGGCGTGCTGGAGATCGGCCCCGGCATCGGCGTGCTGACCAAAGAGCTGGCCCGGCGCGCCGCCAAGGTGGTGTCCATCGAGGTGGACGAGCGCCTGCCGCCCCTGCTGGCCGAGACCATGGCGGGCGTGGAGAACTTCAAGCTGGTATTGCAGGACGTTCTGAAAGCAGACCTCCGCGCCCTCATCGAGGAGGAGTTCCCCGGGATGCCGGTGGCTGTCTGCGCCAACCTGCCCTACTACATCACCAGCCCCATCGTCATGAAGCTGCTGGGCGACCGCCTGCCCATCCGGAACCTCACCGTCATGGTGCAGAAGGAGGCCGCCGACCGTCTGGCCGCCGCCCCCGGCACCCGGGCGTCCAGCGCCATCAGCTGCGCCGTGAGCTACTACGCTACCTCGAAGCTGATGTTCACCGCCGCGCCGGGCAGCTTCTACCCGGCCCCGAAGGTCACCAGCGCTGTGGTGCGGATGGACATCCGCACCACTCCCGCCGTACAGGTGGAGGATGAGGACGGCTACTTCGCCCTCATCCGTGCCGCTTTCGGCCAGCGCCGCAAGACCGCCGCCAACGCCATCGCCAGCGGCCTCGGACTGCCGAAGGATAAGGTCATCGCGGCCATCGAGGCGGCGGGCTTCGACGCCCGCATCCGCCCCGAGGCCCTGACCCTCGAGGACTTTGCTGCCGTACAGCGGGAGCTGAAGTAAGATTTTATCAGAATAAAACGCCAAGGCCCCCGCAGTCCGGAACAGAACTGCGGGGGCCTTGGCCGTTATGTGGAAGGAATGGAGGATGGAGATCTGCTTACCTCAGCAGTGCGCTGTGGTCTGCGCCGCCCACGGCGAAGCTGGCGGTGGAGCCGCTGTGGCGGAGGGTGAAAGGCGTATCGCCCGCACCGAGGGCTGCAACATCGGAGAGGGAGAGGGTGGAAGTGCAGCGTTCGGTGGAGAAGACAATGGTCCCGATGCGCTCAGAGCGGAGGCCGGTCAAATCGGAAAGAACGCCCTGCAGGGACGCCGTCTCATGGGTGACATCGATGTAGAGAACATCGCTGATCTGGTTCAGCCGGACCAGCTGGGCGTTCTGGAGGATGTCAGTCTGAGCCGGGTCGAGGACACGCAGGCCGGTGGAGATGGTGCTGTCGCTGATGCCGCTGTTGTGGGAGACATCGCGGTACTCCACCTCATTGCAGACCGCGCAGATGCGGTACTCGCGGCTGCTGTCGCCTTGGACAGGCATCCAGCCGCTCCACTGATGGCCGAGGGCGGGCAGCTCCTCCGTCTCAGTGACGACACAGTGTTCGACCTTGCAGCTGCGCTGGCGCTCGCCCTTCTCGGTGCAGGTAGGCTTTTTGGTGATGACCCAATCGCCGAGGGGGTGGGTCTCGCTGCCGGCGGGATAGATGCTCTTCGTGTAGACACCGTTGTGGAAGAGCCGCGTTACGCCGTTCTCTACGAGCTTCACGAGGCCCCGCTTGCCGTTTTCCTCGAGATGGATGATCTCGTCCAGCTTCTTGCCGTCGCGGCCTCGGATGGCATTGTCGGCGTCGGGTGCGGTTGCGGTGAGGTCCAGCGGGGTGTCGGAATTGCCGATGGAGACGATGCCGCTTTCAGTGGACACGCCCGCGCCGCCGCTCTTGCCGCTGCCGCCGGTGGTGTTGATGGTGCCGCCCGCAACATTCACAAAACTGCCGCCGATGCCGCTGCCGCCGGTGCTGTTCTCGCCGGTGGCGTTGCCGCCGGTGGCCGCTGTCGGCGTCGCCGCCCTCAGAGCCTTTACTCTCAGGGTCAGAGCTTCCCGCACCGGTGTTCTTGCCGTCGGTGGTGTCGCCGGTCTGGTCCTTTTCCGTGGACTGGGTCTCGTTTTCCTCGCCGCCGCCCTCAGAAGAGTCGCTGCCCTTGGTGTCGCCGGGGTAGGCCATGTCTTTGTCTTCGTTTTCGCTGTCTTCTACTTTGAGCGTGGCCGACGCGGATTTGGCGGCAGAGGTTGCGGAGGTGCCGCCTTCAGAAGAGCCGCCGCCGGGGGCGGTGGTATCCTCTGAGCGCTTGCCGCCCTTGATGATGATGTCGGTGTTGTCTTCATCACCGGGGCTGTTTTCATAACTTTTTCCCGAGTGCTTCACATAGGTTTTGCCTTCAGCGTCTTTGGTGATGGTGATGTCACCATCGCCTATGTAATAGGTACCCGCATACGCCGGTGCGGCCATGCCGGCCACCATTGCGGCTGTCAGCACCAGCGCCGTCACCCGGTGGAACGCGGGCCGGGGGGTGTTTGTCGGCACCCGCAGCGGATGCCCCAGAACGCGCATTGCGAGCTTGCGGTAAGAAATCATAGAAACCTCCTCTGAAAAGTGTGGGTTTTGCACAGAAGCTCCCAATGAAGCGGCAGGAGCTTGTGAAAGAAGCATAAATGTTGAGTCTAATTTAGACTACCACATTCCGGCCATAATGTGGCCGGATCTGCGTGAATCGCCGTGTTTTGTGCGTGAATCGCCTCGCGGATGTCTCGAAACGCCCTGAAACAGAGCGCTGCATGGGCCGTACAGCGGGGCCGGGGGCAGACAAAGATATTGACAAGCGGGGAGGTTTCTGGTATTCTACTAAAGTACCCTGTGCAAACGATACCCGCTGGTGTGGCGCAATGGCAGCGCAACTGATTTGTAATCAGTGGGTTGCAGGTTCAACTCCTGTCACCAGCTCCAAAAAGTCCTACGATATACCGCTGAAAAGCGGCGTGTGTCGTGGGGCTTTTGCTTTTTGGGAAAAGGTATGCAGGACTGTTCAATAAAGAAAAAAAGTGCTATAATACTTATAAGCCTGAAACTTTACACGAAAGGATGGGTGTGTTATGAGTACAAGAGAATATGCCAAGACTCTGATAGACCAGATTCCGGAGAGCAAGCTGATTTTTGTTGTCTCTTATTTGCAGGGGGCTGCGCTCCCCGATGATGTGGAAGCGCCCAATGCGAAGACTCTGGCCGCGATTGAGGAAGTCGAAAATATGATTGAAACAGGCAAGGGAGAACATTTTGAGGGTTCTACCGCGGATCTCTTCGCCCAACTGGCGGCGGAGGGCTAAGCTATGCTAAAACTGAACACTTCCACGCAGTTCAAAAAGGATTATAAAACCTGCATGAGGCGGCACTATAACATGGATCTGCTGCAGGCGGTCGTTGATGTGCTGCGCGTGCCGGACATGCTGCCCCCGAAGAACAGAGACCACAGCTTAACAGGCAACTATACCGGCTGCCGTGAATGCCATATACAGCCAGATTGGCTGCTGATTTATCGGCAGACCGACACAGAGCTGTACTTAGTAAGCACCGGCACACACGCCGATTTGTTCGGCCTATAAAGGAAACAGGAAAGAGGCCAAGACCTGACAGAATGGGTCTTGGCCTCTTTTTCTGCAAGGTATGCAGAAAAATCATGCCGCCCGGCGGCGCGGGTATTGAAATCGGCTCATCACGACGCCGCTGTGGTGTTTGGTGGTATAATAAAAAGCAAGCGTCCTCGGAAAAAATCCCGGGGACGCTTTTGTATAATTGGCAGGCTGTCCTTTGTACAACCTCTCAGTCTGCTTCGCAGACAAGGCCGGGTTGCGGCTCCCAGCGTTTGCTGCGCTGTCGCTCGCATCCTGCTGGCCGCGGCCCCAACAGCGACTCCCTGTTTCCGCCGCTGGCGGCGGTCGTCGCCGTTGCCCCTAGTAGGGGAGCCTCTGGCGAAGAGGCGAAGCTTCACGAAATGCCAAGGCCTCCCCTCGGTAGGGGAGGTGGCATCGCGCAGCGATGACGGAGAGGTTTAATCCACTGCTACATACCCCGCCTTCTCGATGCACCTGCGTCCCTCGTTGGTATCCAGCCAGTCGTAGACCTTCCGCTGGGGGCTGTCGGGGGCGGCGTCCGCGTGGACGACTGCGTAGAACTCGTTGCAGAGCGGGTAGCTCTCATCGGCGATGGTGTCATTGCCGGGGGTCACGCCGTCCACAGCCAGCAGACGGAGGCCGGGCTTCGAGTACATCTGGTCGATGTAGTAGTAGACCGAAAAGCCGATGGCGTTGGCGGAGTTGTTGTACTCGGCGACGCTGTCCACGAGGCCGCCCATGTCGGCGGGGGCAAGCTCGGTGGGCGCGGCCATCAGCTGGCCGTCGCCCTTGTCGATGAGCAGCTTTTTGAAGAGGGTCTGACTGCCCGAGTCCACGCCCCGCTGGAACGCCACGATGGGGGCGTCCGCGCCGCCCACGTCCTTCCAGCTGGTGATGCGGCCCGCATAAATATCCCGCAGCTGCTGCTGGGTCAGGCTCTGGACGGGATTCTCTTCGTTGACGATGAACACCAGCGCGTCCCGGCCGATGGCTTTCTGCTCGAGCTTTGCGTCGGCCTCGGCCAGCTCTTCCTTGACGTACTCGGGGGCCTCGTAGACGATGAGCAGCTGTGCGCCGTAGTCCTCGCTGTCGCTGCGGGACCAGAGGCCGAAGTTCTCCCACGCATAGGCCGTGGTGCTGACGGTGATGCTGGTCTGGGCCTCGAGAAGGTCCATGCCGGTGACGTCGGCCTTCATCTGGGCCATCAGGGGGATGCAGGCCGTGGAGCCGTCGAGGCGGGGGAACTCGTCCTCGGTCAGGAAGGGGACGGGCGTGTCCGGGTCGGGGACGGACGCTGCCGGAGAGTCGGCGGGGGAGTCCGCCGTGCCGGTCTTGCAGGCGGTGAGCATCGCCGCCCCGAAGCCGAGGCCCATCACGCGCAGGAAGCTGCGGCGGGAGATCATCTCTTTCATATCAAAAACCTCCGTGTCAGTACAGGTAGCCCCCGCCAGTGTCGTCGCTGGGGGAGGAGAAGATGCTTTCGCGGTAGAGCCACTGGCCGGTGGAGTCCATCAGGCCGTAGTCGAAGCCCTGCCGCGCGATAAAGCAGTCGTCGGGCAGGTCGTCCGGGCTGTAGCAGCTGCCGAGGCGGCGGAGAAGCAGGTTGCCCTCCATGTCCAGCACATCGTAGAGGCTGCTGCCGTCACGGCTGTCCCGGCGGGCTGTGAGCACCGGGCCGCTGGCGGTGCTGGTGAGGTAGGAAGCGTAGGTGTACTGCTGGGCCTCACCGGCGGACGACCAGAGCAGACCCTCTCCGCCGTAGGTCTGGATGGCGATGGTGTTGTAGTTTTCGTCGTCGTACTGCAGCAGGGCGTAGCCGTCGGGCAGGGCCGTCACGCTGATGTACTGTGCTTCTTCCACGGGCGCTGCCTCCACGTCGGTCAGCAGCGCGCCGGTGGTGCCGTCGTAGACCTTGAGGATGTTGTCCGTCGTCAGCACAGCGACGTTGCCGGAGCGGTAGTCCGTGTCTCTTCGCTGGATGGCGGTCTTTTCGCCGCTGGCGAGGTCGATGAGGGTGTAGGGGCTGTTCGGGTCATCGCTGCCGGAGAGGACGACGCAGCCGGGGGTGTAAGTGTTCACGCCCCGGTCGAAGCGGCCCAGCTCCACGGCCTCGCCGCCGTTCAAATCGTAGAGGACGGAGCGGCTGTCCTGACGGCTCTGGAGACAGGCGACGCCCACGCCGCAGGCCGAGACGGCGCTGTCGTCTTCGCCGGTGAGCAGTTCGCCGGTGGTGACGTTGTAGAGGGCTTCGCGGGTGATGCCCCAGTCTGAGCTGCGGAACCAGCTCAAATCGAGCCAGTCGGCAAAGCCGCCGCGATACGATGCGAGGGTGTTGGCCGTGCAGCCGTCCTCCCGCATCAGCACATTGCCCTCCCGGTCGGTGATGAGGACATACTGGTGGAGCTTCTGGTCGGGGTCGTCGTAGGCGTAAGTAAGGCCCTCGGGCAGGTCGTAGCAGTTGAAGATGAGGCGCTGGCCGCCCTCGTCCACCACGAGACAGTCGAGCGCTGTTTCGGGTACGGGAAGCTGGGCGCCTGTGGCGAGGTCATACACCCGAGTGCCGCCGGTGGTGCCGTTCTCGGAAGCCCAGACGTCAGCGTCGTCCCGCAGGATGAGCAGCCCGCCCGAGAGGGTGGCGTTCACGGCGTAGGGAAAGGTCATGACCGGATTGCCGTCGGCGTCGTAAAGGGTGGAAGTGCGCTTCTCCGTGCCAAGGATGGAGTGGGCCACGAGGTAGTGGCCTGTCTCGCCGGTGAGGGTGTCCTTCAGCAGCTGGATGCTGTCGGAGCTGCTGGCTTTGTAGAGCACCCTGCCGCCCCGGAGGATGGTGCCGCCGCCGTTCCCGGCGTAAGAGTAGAGGTAGTGGAGCGAGTCGTCGCTGAGCCATGCGTCGCTGTAATACTGCGGTGCCTGCGACGCCGCCGTCCCCTCGTGCCGGGGCGACGCCGCAGGCAGCAGCGAACAGCTCGTCAGCAGCCCGCCCGCCAGCACGAGGCAGGCGGCACGGCGGCTGAGTCGAAGCAGAGTGGTCTTCATAGAAACACCTCACAGTCTCCCAGAATTTGACTTTCCCATCTATAGTATATACGAAAGACCCGGACATTTCATTGCAGAAATGTGGACGGGTCTGGTTACAGTTTTATGACAAGCTTATTCTTCGTCTCCCTGTTCCTTCAATTCCTTCAGGAAGGGCAGCAGGAAAGGCACCGAGATGCAGAAGGTGAGGCCATCGGCGATGGGCTGGCACAGCTCGATGCCGCTCAGGCCCCAGATGCGGGGCAGGGTGAGGATGAGCGGGATGAAGCAGACGCCCTGACGGCAGCAGGCGAGGAAGGTGGCCCGGCCCGACTTGCCGATGGACTGGAACATCATATTCGTCACGATGATGACGGGCTGTAAGAACATGGCGACGCACTGATACCGCAGGGCGGGCAGAGCCACGGCGGTGACCTCGGGGTCGTCGCGGAAGAGGCGGATGAGGGGCTCGGCGTTGAACCAGCAGAGGGCGTTGAGCACCGCCATAAAGACGAAAGCCGTCGAGATGGTGAAGATGGCCGCTTTCCGCACCCGGGCAAAGCGGCGGGCGCCGTAGTTGAAGGCCGCCACAGGCTGCAGGCCCTGTCCGACGCCGATAGCCACCGACAGCACGAACTGGAAGATGCGGGACACGATGCTCATGCCGGCCACGGCAGCGTCGCCGTAACTGCGGGCGGCGACGTTCAGCAGCATGCTGCCGATGCTGTTCAGGCCCTGACGGCCGAAGCTGGGCGCACCGTTGAAGAAGATCTGCCCGAAGTCCCGGGCGCTGCGGGTGACCTGGGTGATGCGGAATCGGCTGACGGTCTTGCCCCGCAGGAACATGGAAAGCAGGATGCAGAAGCTGATGCTCTGGCTCAGGGCGGTGGCCGTGCCTGCGCCGCCGGTCCCCATGCCGAGGCCGAAGATGAAGACGGGGTCCAGCACGATGTTGAGCACACCGCCGGTGACGAGGCCGATCATGGCGAAGCTGGCCTTGCCCTCGTAGCGGAGGATGTTGTTCATCACGAGGCTCGACATCATGAGCGGGGCCGCGATGAGGATGGGCCGCGCGTAGGCGCAGGCGTGGGGCAGGATGGTGTCGGTGCTGCCCAGCAGCAGCATGAAGTCGGGCAGGGCAGCGAGACCGAGAACGGCCAGCACTGCGCCGAAGGTCAGCGCCGTGAAGAAGCTGGTGGAGGCGAACTTTGTGGCCGCATGGGTGTCCTGACTGCCGAGGCTGCGGCTGATGATGCCGCCCGCGCCGTGGCCCAGCATGAAGCCGAGGGCCTGAATGATGGCCATCAGGCTCGACACGACGCCCACCGCGCCCGACGCGCTGGTGGACAGCCGGCCCACAAAAAAGGTGTCGGCCAGATTGTAGATGCTGGTGATGAGCATACTCAGGATGGTGGGGGCCGCGAGGCCGAGAATGAGCTTCGGCACGGGGGTCTGGGTCATTTTCTCGAACTGGAGCCTGCTGCGCTCCAGCTCGGCGGCGTCGGATGCGGTGCGGGGGGAAGACGGCATGAAGAGAGACCTCACTTTCGGAAATCAAAGAAAATACCGCTCTTTGCGCAAAGAACGGGTAAAATGCAGATATACAATAAAGTATAGCGCAGATCGGGGGAAATGTCGAGATGATGGCACTGCACCAGCGGCGGTCGGTTCCGTTGCAAAAAGTTAGGGTATTGAGTGCAAAAGCAGGAGAAAATGGAATGCCTTTTGGCAAATTTGCCAAAGAAAGGTCGAATTGCTTGTAAAAAATCACGTCGAGTGGTATAATTTATGGAAAGAAACAAAAGCGCGAAGACAAAAAACAGCGCAGAGAAGAGTTCCGGGGAGATCCTGCCCCGGGATAAGGAGGGAAATCTTATGAAATCTGTGGCACAGACCATCATTGAAGCAGACCGCTTCTACACCATCGCCGCCAAGACCGGCAGCGTCATTCAGGCTGTGGAGAGCGTCAAGGACGGCGGCAACATCCGTCTGGGCAGGTACGAGCGCAAGCCCGAGCAGGAGTGGGCTTTCGTCCGCGAGGGCGACGGCGTTTACCGTATCCGCAACCGCGCTTCCGGCAAGCTCATCGACCTGATGATGACCGGCACCGCAAACGGCACCTGGCTCCACCTGTGGGAGGACGTGGGCGGAACTTCCCAGATGTGGAAGATGGAGCCCACCCCGGCCGGCACCGTCCGCCTGCGCTCCATGTGGGCTGCCGGCAAGTGCATCGACACCGTGGGCATGGGTACTGCAGACGGCGCTGTGCTCCAGATCTGGCAGGAGACTGCCGGCGAGGACCAGCTGTGGACCATCTCCGAGGTGAAGGACCGCGCAAAGCACGCCCCCAAGGCGGAGGAAAAGCCCGCCGAGGTCAAGGCCGAGGCCGCTGCTCCCGCCGAGGAAAAGCCGGTTGAGGAAAAGGCTGCACCTGCCGCGAAGAAGACCACCAGAAAGCCTGCGGCAAAGAAGACCGCCGCCAAGACTGCTGCGAAGTCCGCTGGGGCAAAGGCCGAAGCCGCACCCGCCAAGGCGGAGGAAAAGCCCGCCGAGGCCGCTCCTGCCGCAAAGCCTGCCCGCAAGACCGCTGCCCGTAAGAAGACCACGAAGGCCAGCAAGTAAGCTTTTTACATAGAGAGCTTGCCCGGCAGAAGCCCTCTCCGTCACCTTCGGTGACACTGCCCGGGTTGCGGCTCCCAGCGTCTGCTTCGCTGCCGCTCGCATCCTGCTGGCCGCGGCCCCAACAGCTCCTCCCTGTTTCCGCCACTGGCGGCGGTCGTCGCCGTTGCTCCCAGAGGGGGAACCTCTGGCGTGTCGGTCAGGTTTCGTCTGAATGAACAAAGTTTGATCTATCATAAACAGGAGTGCCCTGCTACAGAGGCTAGTAGCAGCTTGACAAGGAACAGTGTTCCGAAGCTGCTGCCCTCTGTAGCAGGGCACTCTTTTTTGCGTTATATCAGGCTTTCAGCAGTCAGCTTTGAGCTGCCCGGCCTGCCAAAGGCTCTCCCTTTGGGAGAGCTGGCGCGAAGCGCCTGAGAGGGTCAGCGCCCCATCTTGCCCTTCTTGAACTTCAGCGCCGCTGCGATGAAGCCCTTGAACAGGGGATGTGCGCGGTTGGGACGACTCTTGAACTCGGGGTGGAACTGTGCGCCGAGGTGGAAGTCACGGCCCGGCAGCTCCACGGTCTCCACAAGGCGGCCGTCGGGGCTGGTGCCGGAGATGACCAGACCGGCGTCCTGCATCTCCTGACGGTAGTCGTTGTTGAACTCGTAGCGGTGGCGGTGGCGCTCCCAGATCTCGCTCTGGCCGTAGCACTCGGCCATCTTGGTGCCGGGCAGGACGGTGCAGGGGTACTTGCCCAGACGCATGGTGCCGCCCTTAGGAATGTTGCCCTGCTGGTCGGCCATCAGGTCGATGACGTTGTGATGACCCTCGGGGGTGAACTCGCTGGAGTTGGCGTCGGCGTAGCCCAGAACATGGCGGGCGAACTCCATGACCATGATCTGCATACCGAGGCAGATGCCGAAGTAGGGAACATCGTTTTCGCGGGCGTACTGTGCGGCCTGTATCATGCCTTCGATGCCGCGGTCGCCGAAGCCGCCGGGAACGATGATGCCGTCCACGTCCGCAAAGGCTTCCCTGCAGGCGGCCTGGTCGGGCAGGTCCTCACTCTCGACCCACTTGATCTCCACCTGACTGTCGTTCTCGAAGCCGGCGTGGTAGAGGCTTTCCATGACGGACAGATAGGCGTCATGCAGCTTGACGTACTTGCCCACGAGGGCGATGGTGCAGGTCTTGCTGCGGGTGGCGATCCGGGCCAGCATCTCTTTCCACTCGGTGAGGTCTGCGGGGGGAACATCCAGATGCAGCTGCTTGACCACCACGTCGTCGAGGCCGCCGGTGTGGAGCATCAGCGGACACTGGTAGAGGCTGGGCATGGTCAGGTTCTCGATGACGCACTCCGGCTTGACGTTGCAGAAGGTGCTGATCTTCCGGCGGATGTCGCTGCCCACGCTGCCGTCGGCGCGGAGGATGATGATGTCGGGGCTGACGCCCATGCCCTGCAGCTCCTTGACGGAGTGCTGTGCGGGCTTGGACTTATACTCGTCGGAGCCGGAGATGTAAGGCACCAGCACCACATGGATGAAGCAGCAGTTCTCCTTGCCCTGCTCGAGGCCCACCTGACGGATGGCCTCAAGGAAGGGCTGGCTCTCGATGTCGCCGGTGGTGCCGCCGATCTCGGTAATGACCACATCGGCCTCGGTGGAAGAGGCCAGATTGTAGATATAGCTCTTGATCTCGTTGGTGATGTGGGGGATGATCTGGACGGTCTGGCCGAGATAAGCGCCCTGACGCTCCTTGTTCAGCACGTTCCAGTAGACCTTGCCGGTGGTGAGGTTCGAATACTTGTTCAGGTTCTCGTCGATGAAGCGCTCGTAATGGCCGAGATCCAGGTCGGTCTCGGTGCCGTCGTCGGTGACGAAGACCTCGCCGTGCTGCAGGGGGCTCATGGTACCCGGGTCCACGTTCACATAGGGGTCCAGCTTCTGGCTGGCCACCTTGAGGCCGCGGCACTTCAGCAGTCGGCCCAGAGAGGCGGCGGTGATGCCTTTGCCCAGACCGGAGACGACGCCGCCGGTCACGAAAATAAACTTTGCCATAATGGTTCTCCTCTAATTTACAGATATTCTTTGCCGTGAATAGCACGATAAGCAGATACTTTCCCTCAGTGGGGGCGCAATACGGATTATTGCGCGGGGTCGTAGGAGTCCAGTATCTCCTGCGCGACCTCGGCGCGGTCGCGCCGGGTGTCCATTGCTTTTTTCTCGATGTAGCGGTGCGCCTCGGCCTCGGTCATGCGGCCCAGCTCGATGAGGCAGCACTTGGCGCGGCTCACCAGCCGCACCTGCGCCAGCTTTTCCTGCATCCGCTGATTCTCCTGCCGCAAAAGCAGGAGGCGGTGGTTGCTGGCGGCGGCCATGTGGATGGCCTGCAAAAAGAAGGTGTTGGAGAAGGGCTTTGTGACCAGCAGAACGCCTTCTTCGCTCAGCGGGGTCAGAAGCTGCTCGGCGGCTGCGGCCTTGGCCAGAAATATCACACCGGCATCCGTTTTCTCCACGGCGTCGGCGCACAGCTCGTGGCCGAACTCATCCGGAAGCGGAGAGTTGACCACGATGAGCTCAAAGTCGGATTCCAGCATCCTCCGCCGCGCCTCCGCCGCACTTGGTACGATGATGGGCCGCGCATAGCCCAGCTCCGTCAGGCGTGCGGAGATATATTCGTTGGAGCTTGCGCCCGCGCTTACGATCAGGGCACGTCCCATTCGGCTCACTCCTTTCCTATGTCATTCGGCATCAGATGGCATTGAAGTAGTGGACGCGCTCATATTCGGCGGGGTCGGAGGCGTTCTTGAGCGCCTCGCAGCGGCGCAGAGCCTCGGCATAGTAGCGGCGGCTCAGCTCGTCGGGCAGGAATTTGTGAAGAAACTCGCTGTTCTTGGCCACCTCGACGGCCTCTTCCAGCGAGGCGGGCAGGGTCTCGAGGTCGAGACCGGCGGCTTCGTCCGGGATGAAGAGGTTGCGGTTGACAGGGGCAGACAGCTCCATCCGGTGCTCGATGCCGTCGAGGCCTGCTGCCAGCACGAGGCCGATGGCGAGGTAGGGGTTGCAGGCGGGGTCGGGGCTGCGCAGCTCCATCCGGCAGTTGTCGCCCTTCACCTGCGGGATGCGGACCAGCTGGCTGCGGTTCTGGCGGCTCCAGCTCACGTAGCGGGGAGCCTCGTCGCAGCCGAAGCGGAGGTAGCTGTTGGGCAGGGGATTCGTGAAGGCCGTTAGCTCCCGGCTGTGGCGGAGGATGCCCGCCATGAAGCTGCCCGGGATGCTGTCGGGGGCGATGTCGCCCTCAAAGAGGTTCTTGCCGTCCATGGTCAGCGAGAGGTTGATGTGGAGGCCGCTGCCGGCCTGGTCGGGCAGGGGCTTCGGCAGGAAGCTGGAGTGGAAGCCGTTGCTGGCCGCCACGGCCCGGACGATCTGCTTGAACAGGAAGATGTTGTCGGCGGTCTTGAGGGGGCCGGCGTAGTGGAAATCGATCTCATTCTGGCCGTGGCCGTTCTCGTGGTGGCTGTGCTGGGGGGCAAGGCCCATCTGCTCCATGGTCAGGCAGATGTCCCGGCGGATGTTCTCGCCGGCGTCCAGCGGCGCTACGTCGAAATAGCCGCCTGCGTCGATGGGGATGCGGGTGGGACGGCCCCGGTCGTCGTTCTCGAAAAGATAGAACTCGCACTCGGTGCCGACGTTGCAGCGCAGGCCCAGCTGCTTGAATCGGCGGTTGATGTCCCGCAGGAAGCCGCGGCAGTTGCCGCCGAAGGGGGTGTTGTCCGGCTTTTCCACGTCGCAGAAGAACTGCATCACCCGGCCCTCAGCCGTGCGCCAGGGCAGGATGGTCATGGTGGACAGGTCGGGCCGGAGCACCAGGTCGCTCTCCTCCACATGCATGAAGCCTGCGATGGCGCTGCCGTCGAAGCAGACGCCATCTTCCAGCGCCTTGGGAAGGTCGCTTGCCAGCACGGCGATGTTCTTCTGGAAGCCGAAGATGTCACAGAACGCGAAGCGGACAAATTTTACGTTGTTGTCCTCGACGAAATCGAGGATGTCCTGCTGTGTCGTATAACTCATAGGTGTGTGTCCTCTGAAAAGTATGTCTTCTTAAAAAACGCCCAAAGGCCTGCCTCTGTACAGAGGCAGGTCTTCAGGCTGGTGTAAGAAATAGGAAAAGGAGAATGGCTCAGATAAGCGCCTCAGCCGGTGGTGCTTTATTCTACGCTGGTATGTGAAGATCAGACGTAGTAGAGCATCTTGCTGTAGCTGGGCAGAGGCCAGTAGTCCTCGCCGCAGATGGTCTCGGCGTCGTCGGCGGCGGCGCGGAGGGCGTCCATCTTGGGCAGAACGTCGTCGTGGAAGGCGACGGCCTTTGCGCTCTCGTCGGAGAGGGCCTTTGCGGCATTGACGGCAGCCTGCAGCTCGTCCACAGCGTCGCTCATGGCGTCGGCGTCAGCGGACAGGCGGGTCAGTGCCTTCGTCTCGCTGCGGACGCTCAGGCTCTCGCTGACGGCCAGCTTGGAGGCGGCGGTGTTGGCGACCTCACTCATGTAGGCGTTGACGGCGGGCAGCAGCTGCTTGCGGGCCATCTCCAGCATGGTCAGGGCCTCGATGTTGATGATCTTGGAGTAGTGCTCCATCTCAACTTCGTAGCGGCTCTCCATCTCGACCTTGGTCAGGACGCCGAAGTCCTCCATCAGGGCGATGTTCTTCGGCTCGATGAGGGCGGGCAGAGCGGCGGGGGTGTTCTTCTTGTTGGGCAGGCCGCGCTTTGCTGCTTCCTCTTCCCACTCGGCAGTGTAGCCGTTGCCGTTGAAGATGACGCGGCGGTGGTCGCGGATGGTGCGCTTGACGAGGGCGATGGCGGCGCTGGTAAAGTCGTCGGCCTTCTCCAGCTCGTCAGCGTAGCCCTTCAGCTCCTTGGCGACGGCGGTGTTCAGGATGGTGTTGCAGTCGCTCAGGTTCTCGGCGGAGCCGGGCATACGGAACTCAAACTTGTTGCCGGTGAAGGCAAAGGGAGAAGTACGGTTGCGGTCGGTGGTGTCCTTGCTGAACTTGGGCAGGACATCGACGCCGAGGTCCATCTTCATCTTGACGGGGCCGGCGTAGGGAGAATCGGAAGCGATGGCGTCGATGACGGCTTCCAGCTCTTCGCCCACGAAGATGGAGATGATGGCCGGAGGTGCCTCGTTGGCGCCCAGACGGTGGTCGTTGCCGGGGGTGGCGACGGAGGTGCGGAGCAGGTCGGCGTACTCATCGACAGCCTTGATGACGGCGGCCAGGAAGACCAGGAACTGCAGGTTCTCCATGGGGGTGTCGCCCGGGTCCAGCAGGTTCTCGTGGGTGGTGGACATGGACCAGTTGTTGTGCTTGCCGCTGCCGTTGACGCCCTCGAAAGGCTTCTCGTGCTGCAGGCAGACCAGACCGTACTTGGGGGCCAGCTTCTTCATCATCTCCATCGTCAGCAGATTGTGGTCGATGGCGACGTTGGTGGTGTCGAAGATGGGGGCCAGCTCATGCTGGCAGGGAGCTACTTCGTTGTGCTTGGTCTTGGCGGGGACGCCCAGCTTCCACAGCTCTTCGTCCAGCTCCTTCATGAAAGCGGAGACCTCGGGGCGGATGACGCCGAAGTAGTGCTCTTCCAGCTCCTGACCCTTGGCGGACGGTGCGCCGAAGAGGGTGCGGCCGGTGAGGATGAGGTCCTGACGGGCCTCGTAGTCTTCCTTCTTGATAAGGAAGTACTCCTGCTCGGGGCCGACGGTGGTGGAGACGTAATCCACATCCTTGCCGAAGAGCTTCAGGACGCGGACGGCCTGATTGGACAGCGCGTTCATGGAGCGCAGCAGGGGAGTCTTCTTGTCCAGCGCCTCGCCGGTGTAGCTGACGAATGCAGTGGGGATGCAGAGAACGTCGTCCTTCACAAAAGCGAAGCTGGTGGGGTCCCATGCGGTGTAGCCGCGGGCCTCACAGGTGGCGCGCAGGCCGCCGGAGGGGAAGGAAGAGGCGTCGGGCTCGCCGCGCACCAGCTCCTTGCCGTTGAACTCCATGATGGCGGTGCCATCGCCCACGGGAGAGACGAAGCCGTCATGCTTCTCGCTGGTAATGCCGGTCAGCGGCTGGAACCAGTGGGTGTAGTGGGTGGCACCCAGCTCCATGGCCCAGCGCTTCATGACGCTGGCCACGACGTTTGCCACCTCGATGTCCAGAGGTGCGCCCTTGTGCAGGGTCTTCTCGAGGCTCTTGTAGGTGGCGCTGGGGAGGCGCTCCTTCATGACGTGCTCGTTGAACACCTTGCTGCCGTAGATCTCCATAACATTTGCTGCCATAAATCCTACTCCTTACTTGAATTGAAATACTTCAGCTGGTCGCGGATTTTTACGCGGAAAGAGGCGGCCTCTCCCGCGAAATATCGGTTAAACGAAACGACGCTGCGAGTCAGGAGGTGACTCACAGCGTCGTTGCTGTCTATGCGATGATTATAGCCGAACGGAGCGAAAAACGCAATAGACAGATTTGACGATTCTGCACAAACTGACTCCCGATTTTTTGGAGTATTGCGCGGATGGTATGACTATTGCCCTCTCAGGCATCACTGCGTGGTCAGGCTATCCTTCGTACAACCTCTCAGTCTGCTTCGCAGACAGCTCCCCTAGTAGGGGAGCCTCTGGCGAAGAGGCAAAGCTTTACGGAATGCCAAGGCCTCCCCTCGATAGGGGAGGTGGCACGGCGAAGCCGTGACGGAGAGGTTAAATCACCTGAAACAGGAAAAACTTCAGATAGTTCGTCTCCGGCACGCCCCAGAGGATGGGGTGGTCGGGGGCCTGCTGGCGCACTTCGATCTGGCGCAGCTGGCGGTGAGCGTCCTTTGCGGCGGAGCGCAGCATCTTGATGAACAGCTCCTCGGTGGCGAAGTGAGAGCAGCTTGCCGTGGCGAGGTAGCCGCCCCGGGGCAGAAGCTTCATGGCCCGGTAGTTGATCTCCTTGTAGCCCCGCATGGCGTTTTCCACCGTGCGGCGGGCTTTGGTGAAAGCCGGCGGGTCGAGGATGATGAAATCGTAGGGATGGCCTTCTTTTTCGAGGCGGGGCAGAAGCTCGAAGGTATCCTCGCAGAGGAAGTCCATGTTGGTCAGGCCGTTGCGCTCCGCGTTCCGCTGGGCCATAGCGATGGCGTCGGCGCTGATATCCGCTGCCGTGACCCGGGCTGCGCCGCCGCTGGCTGCGTTGAGGGCAAAGCTGCCGGTGTGGGTGAAGCAGTCCAGCACGGTGTGGCCGGCGGCGAGGCGGGCGACCGCCCGGCGGTTGTACTTCTGGTCGAGGAAGAAGCCGGTCTTCTGGCCGTTCTCGAAATCGACGTGGTAGTAGACGCCGTTCTCGCAGATCTCGGTCTGGGTGGAGGCGGGGTGGCTCTCACCCGGCAGCTCGAACCAGCCCTTGCTCTGCTCGAGGCCCTCTTTGGCACGCAGGGCCTCGTCGTTCCGCTCGTAGATGCCGTCGATGGTCTGGCCGTCGGCCCGCAGCACTTCGGCGAGGAGGGGGAAGAGGACGGGCTTCAGCTTCTCCATGCCGACGCTGAGGGTCTGGGTGACGAGGATGTTGTTGAAGCGGTCCACGGTCAGGCCGGGGAACTGGTCGGCCTCGCCGAAGATGACCCGGCAGGCCGAGAGGTCGGCGGGCTCGAGGACGGTCTTGCGGTAGGCCCAGGCGTACTCGACGCGGCGGCGCCAGAAGCTGGCGTCGAAGGTGTCGTTGGCGTTGCGGGAGATGAGGCGGACGCGGATCTTGCTCTTGAGAGAGACGAAGCCGGTGCCGAGGTAAGCGCCCTTCGGGCTCACCACGTCGGCGAGGGTGCCGTTCTCAGGCTCTGTCTCCGGGAACTCGAGGATGTCGTTCTTGTACACCCACGGATGCCCGCCCAAGAGGCTGGCCTCGGCTTTTTTGTTTACTTTATAAATAGGATAGCTGCGTTCTGATTTCATACTGTGAACTCCTTCTGTTAAAGGCTCTCCCTTTGGGAGAGCTGGCGCGGAGCGCCTGAGAGGGCAAGCGTGTGACAAAAGAGATGGAATGCAGCGATAGTCAAAAGCCTTTATCAGAGCGATGCTATCGCTGTGTTCAGACATCTCCGTCAGCGTCCTTGCCCTCTCCGTCACCTTCGGTGACACCTCTCCCAAGGGGAGAGGCTTTTGTGACATGCTAACTCACCATTTATAATACCATAAAAATATGTTAGAATAAATACAAAACCCACCGAAAGGAAGGAAAACATCATGGAGATCGAGCGCAAGTGGATGGTGAACGGCTGGCCGGAGGGGCTGCCGCTGAAAGAGGAGTTTGCCATGCGGCAGGGCTACATCAGCGTGCGGCCCACCGTCCGCATCCGGGAAGAGGCCCTGACGGGAGGCAAGACCCGCTACGTCCTCTGCTTCAAGTCGGGCGGCGGGCTGGCGAGGGAAGAGATCGAGCGGGACATCGACCCCGAACTTTTCAATGACCTCGAGACCAAGATCATCGGCAGGCCCCTTATCCCGAAGCTCCGCCGCAGCTACCTGCTGCCGGACGGTGCGGTGCTGGAAGTGAATCATGTGGACGAGGGCCAGCCGACGGAGTTCTGGTACGCCGAGGTGGAGTACCCCACGGTAGAGGCAGCCCGCAGCTGGCAGCCCGCCGCCGTGGGCCTCGCGGACTACCTCAGCGACGAAGTCACCGACCAGCCCGGCCAGAGCATGGGGGACTATTGGGAGCAGACCCGGGGCTGAGACCGAACCGTCAGGGCCGTAAAAATCAGAAGCTGGGCGGCGTCACCGCAAAGATGACCCGGACCATTTTGTCACCGGTATTGAACCAGCGGTGGCCTGTCCCGGCCGGGATACGGACGGCATCGCCTGCGTGCAGCTCAAAGGGTTCACCGTTGAGGGAGATGGTCACATCGCCCTCCTCCACATAGGCGGTCTCTTCGCCCACATGGGAGCGGTCCTTATCAGAAGTGACGGTCTGGGGCGGAATCTCCATCAGCACAAATTCGATGCTGGCTTTGGTGTCGGCCGTGAGTAGGTTGTAGGCTACCTCACTGTTCCGGTTCCCGATGGAGCGGTATTCGCCTTTGCGGACGATGAGTTCCTGCTCGGGGTCGCTGTCCTCCTGGAAGAGAACATAGAGCGGGAAATCCAGCGTCTCGGCCAGCGTTTTCAGGGTGTTGATGGAAGGATTGACAGCATTGTTTTCGATTTGGCTGATCATGGAGGCGGTGATGCCTGTCTTTTCCGCCAGTCCGCGGAGACTCAGCCCCCGCTGGGTCCTGTATTTTTGAATCTTTTGTCCGATGTTCAGATTGACCATAACATGTTCCTTACTGTTGTATTTGCCGCAGCAGCCCCAGCAGAGGGGCATACTCCTCAATACTATCATTATAGCATGTTTGGCCGGGAAGACCAAGTGGCAAAGCGATGACAAAACGGAGTAGAAAACACAATAAAATATAAAAAATCGGCAGACATGGAGAGGTACAGCCATGTCTGCCGATTTTGTTGTGGAAAGCAGTCTCAGCAACCGGAAGCAGAATGGGATGCTCCCGGAAAATCAGCACTTAGTGCAGGAAGATCAGGCTCAGGACAAAGACGACGACCAGAGCGGTGAGGGACTGCAGAACGCTGATGATGGGAATGGTCTTGTAAGCCACGGAGGTATCCATCTTGGAGGTGGTGGTGGTGACCCAGAAGAAGTCATCGTTGCCGTGGAAGACCATCATACCGCCAGCGGCGCAGGCCAGCATGGCGATGACGCGGCCCATCGGAGAGGAGAAGCCCAGCACATCGATGAGCGGGGTGATCATGGTAGCTGCCGTGACCATAGCGATGGTAGCGGAACCAACGCAGGTACGGAAGATGAAGCCGATGAGGAACGGAGCCAGGATGCCGATGGTCAGGCCGGAGAAAGCGTTGGTCAGGACAGACTGCATGGCAGAAGCTTTCAGCACGCCGCCGAATGCGCCGCCGGCGCCGACGATCAGGACAATCTGGCCAGCAGTCTTCAGGGAGTCGGCCACCAGGCCGTCAAAGCTCCAAGCCAGCTTGTCTTCGGGGTGAATGGTGTGGTAGGTGTAAGCTGCGATCAGCAGGCCGACCAGCAGAGCCACAGCCGGGGTGCCGATGACGTTCAGGATGGAGAGGATGATGCCCTCGCCGCCGATCATATCGCCGATGGTCTTGAGGAGCATGAGCAGGATGGGAACCAGGATGGGCAGGAAAGCGGCCAGTGCACCGGGCTGCTTTGCGTTCTCATCAGGGGTCTCTTCCTCATCATCCTGCGGGATGTAATAGTAGCGCTTGCCTGCGGCCAGAGAGGCGAAATAGCCCACCAGCATGACAGGGATGGAGACCAGAGCGCCGAACAGGATGACCATGCCCAGGTCTGCGTTCAGGATGCCTGCAACGGCCAGAGGGCCCGGCGTAGGAGGCACGAACATGTGGGTGGCGTGCAGGCCCATGGCCAGGGAGATCGCCATAGTGGTCATGGAGATCTTGGTGTCCTTGGACAGGCGGCGGGCAATGGGGCTCAGCAGGACGAAAGCGGAATCACAGAAGACAGGGATGGAAACGAAGTAACCAGTGATGGCCAGGCCAAGAGCAGCGTGCTTTTTGCCCGTGATCTTGAGGATGGTCTTGGCCATGGTCTCGGCAGCGCCGGATTTCTCCAGCAGGGTGCCGGTGACGGTGCCCAGAGCAATGACAAGGCCGATATCGGCAATGGTGCCGCCCATGCCGCTGGTAAAGGCGCTGAGCATATCTTCCATGTTCATGCCGGAGACGATGGCAAAGGTGGCGGAGGTGGCGATCAGTGCAAAGAACGGGTGGATCTTCAGCTTGACGGTGAAGAGCACCAGGACTAGAACGGCCAGTACCAGGCCGATGATGACCAATGCGGTAGAACTCATAGCGTTGTCCTCCTCTTATTTGATGGTCTTGACGAGGTATTCTTTCCAGACTTCATCCGGCACCAGGCGGCCGCCCGTTGCCCAGCAGATGTGGGTGGCATTCTTCAGGACGTCAGCGGTCAGGCCTTGCTTGGCAAGGTAAGCCTTGCCTGCCTCGGTGCTTTCCAGATGAACAGGTCCGATGAAAGCGGCGCAGCTGGAGGGCTCGATGAGGACATCCTCGGTGGTGTGGAGCATCCGCATGAAGTCATACAGCTTGGCGTCCTCGATGGTGAAATCGCCGGAGACCAGGTTGGAGTCGATGCGGGTGACAAAGCCGGAGGGGCTTGCACAGGCCAAGCCATCGGCCTCAGTCAGGCCGTCAATGCCGAAGTCATGCACATTGACTTTTTCGTACAGATTGGTGGCAAAGCCCAGCAGGACCGAGGGGCAGAGGGTGGGCTCGGCAAAGAAGCAGTGGACAGCGTTCTTGTACACCCGCTTCAGGCCGTAAGCCACGCCGCCGGGAGCGCCGCCCACACCTGTGGGGATGTAAACGATCAGCGGATGCTGCTCGTCCACGACAACGCCCTGCTCTTCCAGCTGCTTCTTCAGGCGGGAAGCAGCCACAGCATAGCCCAGGAAGAGGTTGACGGACTTCTCGTCGTCCACAAAGTAGCTCATGGGGTCGGCGTCGGAGAGCTTGCGGCCCTCGGCCACAGCCTTGGAGTAATCGTCTGCGTACTCGATGACTTCCACGCCCTTGCTGCGCAGCAGGTCTTTCTTCCACTGGCGGGCATCTGCGGACATGTGGACTTTGACCTTGAAACCAATGGCTGCACTGCTGATGCCGATGGACAGGCCCAGGTTGCCGGTGGAGCCCACCTGCACGGTGTACTGGTTGAAGAATGCGCGCATCTCATCGCTGCACAGCTTCTCATAGTTGTCGGTCTCGCTCAGCTTGCCTGCTGCAATGGCCAGATCCTCTGCGTGCTTCAGCACTTCATAGATGCCACCGCGTGCCTTGACCGAGCCCGCCACGGCCAGATGGCTGTCCATCTTGAGGAACAGATTGCCGGAGATGGGACTGCCTGTTGCCTGGATGAGAGCTTTCTGCATTTCGGGGATGGACTTGAGGGGAGACTCGATAATGCCATTGGTGCACTCGGTCTCCGGGAAGCACTTCCGGATGAACGGTGCAAAGCGCTCCAGACGTGCTTCTGCGTCGGCAATGTCTGCATCCGATACCACCAGCTGGCAGACAGCGTCCGTCAGTTCAAAGGGCAGATACTTGGGGTTGATCCAGAGGGTCTCCTTCTGCTCTGCAATCTCCTTTAAAGTGGGATCCTGCTCGATCAGCTTTGCAGCATACTCTTTGATTGCCATAGAAAAACTTCTCCTTTCACATCGGTACGGGGTGGTGCCTGGCCGGGGCACTGCGTGGGGCCGTACACTTTGCCGAATGTTAAGCGACGCTTATTCTGAGTTCAATTATACTGAATATCTGTTAAATTACAATGCACATTGTAAACAAACAATGAACGTGAATATTGTACAAAACGCCCGACATCGATTTTAAATATGGATATTTTCCGTAAAAATATGATAATCAACCTCAGAATATGGAAATTTATAGCCACAATGAGCGTTCAACGGTGCTGAACGCTCATTGTGGCTGTACAGTCCAATAGAACAACCGGGCAACAAAACAGCGCAGCCGAAGCTGCGCTGTAAAAATCAAAGGCCAGAAAAACTTAGGCGGTGGTGTGGGCGTTGATCCGCTGCTGGATATAATCCGGCACGGATTCCTTGGGGATGTTCAGGGCAGCGGCCAGCTCACCGTACAGGTTCTCTTCGGCCTGACGCATGAAATGCTCGTCCACCCGGCCGAACTTCTTGTTCTGGCGGGTCAGGCTCTGCTTCTTTTCATAGATGGACATGGCCAGCTCCAGCAGGTCCTTGCAATCATGCGTTTTGAGCGATTCTTCATAGTGGGCGGCAAGCTCCTGTGCGCTCCGGCTGTGGAACGCTTCCCCGTGCAGAGAGGGGATGGAATCGATGAGCTGGTTTGCTTCGTCGGCCGTCAGGACAGCCCGCAGTGCAATTTTGGGATTGTCTGCGGGCACATACAGGACACCCTCCTGGTACAGTGGTTTCAGCACATAGTAAGGGTGTGCTTCGTCCAGCCCCTCAAACTGACGGGTAACAAGATCGTTGATCTTGCACACACCCAGGTTGCCATACACAACGGAATCACCTTTTTGGAACATGAAAGCCTCCAGAATTCCGCGTACCGCAGGTTATACAAAACGGAGAACCTTTCCAGAGCGCCCGGCAGTACGGCGGAACAGGACGGCACTCTGACAGCAAAACTAGATACGAAAAGACGTATCTATGAAAATTATACCACAGAATCGGAAAGCTGTCTAAGGGCAAAACGGCGAAAAAAACGAGCATTTTTATAGATTATACTGGGCGGAAATCCTACGATAGACTGCGTCAGGGCGAGAAAAGCGTGGAAATGGTGATGAGAGTGTGATACAATAAGACCACTTGAAAAGATATGACTGAATTTAAGGGCCTGCGGCGGCGCTGCAGGCTGAGAAAGGATGAAATGCCTACGAAAAAGCCGAAATTCACGCTGCAGCTTCAGTACAACTCCCCGGTCATCCTGACATTTTTCCTCCTCTCACTGGGGGTGCTGTTCCTGGGCCAGTACACCGGCGGCTGGACGACCACCCATCTGTTCAGCGTCTACCGTTCCTCGCTGAAAGACCCGCTGTTTTACATCCGGCTCTTCGGCCATGTGCTGGGCCACGGCAGCTGGGACCATTTCCTGAACAATATGCTGCTTCTCCTCGTCGTCGGCCCGCCGATGGAAGAAAAGTACGGCAGCCTGCCCCTGCTCAAAGGCATCCTGCTCACGGCCCTCATCTCGGGCGTTCTGCAGTGTGCGTTGTTCCCCCGCACGGCGCTGCTGGGCGCGTCGGGCATCGTCTTCATGCTCATCATGCTGGCATCCCTGTCCGGCTTCTCGGGCGGCATCCCCGTCACCATGCTGCTGGTGGCGGCGCTCTATCTGGGCCAGCAGATCTATGACATCATCTTTGCGCGGGACAACGTGGCCAACTTCATGCACATCGTCGGCGGCGTCTGCGGCACAGTGTTCGGCTACGTCAATGCGGGGCCGCGCAGGAAACGGAAACACTAGCCCTCTCAGGCGCGATGACGGAGAGGGCGGCTAAGAACAAGCAAATTTTATCATTCGCGCGGTTTTGCCGCTTGCTTTTTGATGGGCAGCGCTCTATTATATCATTTGTACAAATATTTCCCTTCGAAATTTCACAAAATCACCAAATGTAGTTTATCGGACGGAGGTTGTTTATGAGACGACTGCGCAGCCCATCCCCGGGGATGAAACTGCAAAAAAATCACGACAAAGGAGGACGGACGCTTTGAACGAACACGAAAAACCACAGATAGACTTCATGCACAAGCTTGCGCGCCAGATCGTGGAACGCCGCAACCTTGTGTTCCTGTTTGTCATTCTGGCTGCCATCTTCACGGTGTTCTCGGTGCGGTGGGTCAAGGTCGAGACCGACATGACCACCTACCTGCCCAAGACCTCGGAGACCCGCATGGGCCTCGACATCATGGATGAGCAGTTCACGACCTACGGCTCTGCCGATGTCATGGTGGCCAACATCACGCCCGCTGAGGCCGATGAGCTTTCCGACCGGCTCGCCGAGCTCAAGGGCGTCCAGATGCTGGACTACGACGACACCACCGACCATTATAATAAGGACGCGGTGTCGGCCCTTTACTCCATCACCTTCGACTACCCCGAGGACGATGACCAGTGCCTCGAGGCCCTTGACCGGGTGAAGGAATACCTCGCCGACTACGACATCTACGTCTCCACCTCGCTGGGCAACACCCAGCAGGAGACCATTGATGCCGAGGTACGGGTCATCATGGTGTACGTTGCCGTCATCATCGTCATCGTCCTGCTCCTGACGTCCCAGACCTACGCCGAGGTGCCTGTCCTCATCCTCACCTTCGTGGTGGGCATGATCCTGAACATGGGTACAAACTTCATGCTCGGCACCATCTCCTTTGTGTCCAACTCGGTCACGAACATCCTGCAGCTGGCGCTGTCGCTGGACTACGCCATCATCTTCTGCAACCACTTCAAGGAAGAATACCAGACCATGCCCCTGAAGGAGGCCGTTATCGAGTCCCTGAGCAAGAGCATCCCCGAGATCAGCTCCAGCTCCCTGACCACCGTCGGCGGCCTTGTGGCGATGCTGTTCATGCAGTTCCGCATCGGCTCCGATATGGCCGTCTGCCTCATCAAGTCCATCCTCTTTGCGATGCTCTCGGTGTTCGTGGTCATGCCCGGCCTGCTGATGCTCTTCGGACCCTACATGGATAAGACCAGGCACAGGAACTTCGTGCCGGAGATCCCCTTCGTGGGCCGCTTTGCATGGCGCACCCGCAAGGTCATCCCTGTCATCTTCCTGGTGGTCATCCTCATCGGTTACCACTTCTCGAACCTTTGTCCCTACGCCTACGGCTACGATGTCATCAAGGTGCCGAAGATGAACGAATCCCTCATCGCGGACCAGATGATCGAAGAAAACTTCACCAAGTCGAACCTCGTGGCCCTCGTCTACCCCAAGAACGACGATTACAGCATTGAGAAAAAGATGCTGGAGGAGCTGGAAAGCTATGATGAAATAGACTCCACCAAGGGTCTGTCCAACATCGAGGCCCAGGACGGCTATATGCTGGAAGACAAGCTCACCGCCCGCCAGTTCTCCGAGATGGCCGACCTGGACTACGAGGCCGCCCAGATGATCTACACCGCCTACGCCATCGAGAACGAGGAGTACGGCCAGGTCATCGGCAACTTCGCATCCTATAAAGTGCCGCTCGTGGATATGTTCCTCTACGTCTGCGACGAGGCCGACACCGGCATCGTCTCCCTCTCTCAGGAAGACCTGGACGACCTCCACGACGCCCGCGACCAGATGGAGAGCGCACTGGCCCAGCTGCAGGGCGACGACTACAACCGCGTCCTCATCTACCTGAGCCCCTCTCTGGAACCCGGCCAGACTACTTATGAGTTCACCGACACCATCCGCTCCATCGCCCGGAAGTATTACCCGGACGGCGAGCTCTACATGGCCGGTGACGCCACCAACGAGTACGATTTCCAGAAGTCCTTCGCCATCGATAATGTCGTCGTCAACGTCGTGTCCATCTTCATCGTCCTGCTGGTGCTGCTGTTCACCTTCCAGTCCGTTGGTATGCCCATCCTGCTCATCGTGGTCATCCAGGGCGCTATCTGGATCAACTTCTCGTTCCCGTATTTCATGGGGACCAACCTCTACTTCATGGGCTACCTCATCGTCAGCTCCATCCAGATGGGCGCGAACATCGACTACGCGATCGTCATCGCTACCCGTTTCAACGAGCTGAAGGATAAGATGGAGCACAAGCAGGCCATGATAGAGACCATCAACTTCGCGTTCCCGACCATCCTGACTTCCGGCACCATCATGACCGTGTCCGGCCTCCTCATCGGTCGGATGACTTCCGACGCCTGCATCGTGGGCATCGGCCAGTGTCTGGGCCGAGGCACCATCATCTCCATCCTCCTCGTCCTCTTCGTCCTGCCCCAGATCCTGCTCATCGGCACCCGCATCGTGGACCGTACCTCCTTTGCCGTGCCGAAGCTGGTGGCCCGCAGCAGCGGCAATGGCCGTATGCGGGTCAACGGCATCGTGCAGGGCGAGATCCACGGCTCCGTGGCCGGTACGATGAACGCCATCGTGGACGGCGACGTCCAGCTGACCGTCATCTCGGGCAACGTCTCTCAGGAAGTGGACGACAACGAAAAACAGGAGGTGCAGAATGAAGACCAGTAACCATCTGCTGCGCCGCCTGACGGCTGCGCTTCTGGCCGCTGTGCTGGCGCTGAGCATCGCACTGCCGGTGTTCGCGTCCGACGACGGCGATACCATTTACATCAACAGCGTCTCGGACCTGCTCTCGCTGGCCAGGAACTGTGCCTACGATCAGTGGTCGGTGGGCAAGACGGTTATTTTACAGAAAGACCTCTCCCTCGAGGGGATGCTGTGGGAGCCCATCCCGTCCTTCAGCGGACAGTTCAAGGGCAATGGCCACACCATCTCGGACCTGACCATTACGGGCCAGTATTCCCCGGCGGGCCTCTTCGGCATCGTGGAGGAACAGGGCTCCATCGAGTCCCTGAGCGTCCGCGGTGTCGTGTCTGTCTCTGACTCTGCCGACACCACCACCGGCGGCATCGTGGGCATCAACCACGGCACCCTCATCAGCTGCCAGTTCACCGGCGTCGTCACCGGCGACAGCGAGGTGGGCGGCATCGTGGGCCGCAACGAGTCCGAAGGCACCATCGACCACAGCACGGCCCGCGCCATCGTCACCGGCAAATCTTCCACCGGCGGCATCGCAGGCTATAACCTCGGCGCCATCACCGGCTGCACCAATGTGGGCAGCATCAACACCGAATATCCGGAAGCCTCTCTCGACACCGACGGCTTCACCGCCAAGATGGTGGACTACATCAACAACAAGATGGCCGCCGCCGATGACGACGCCACCAATTCCGTCACCAACGTCGCCACCGACACCGGCGGCGTCGCAGGCCGCTCCTCCGGCATGATCCTGACCAGCGTCAACACCGGCACCATCGGCTACGAGCATGTTGGCTACAACGTGGGCGGCATCGTGGGCCGCACCGACGGCCTCGTATCCGGCTGTGTCAACCAGGGCCGTGTTCTGGGCCGCAAGGACGTGGGCGGCATCGCCGGTCAGGCGGAGCCTTACCGGGAGCTGGACCTCTCCAAGGACACCATCAAGCGTCTCCGTTCGGAGCTGGAGGTTCTGCGCGGCCTTGTCGATGACACCACCGGCGTCGTCGAGAACTCCACCACCAGCATCTCCAACTCCTTCAGTGCCATGACCAGCCAGATGGACACCGCCATTGCAGCGGCACGCCAGCTGGACGACCAGGCCAGCGACTACGGCGACGAGGTGGCCGACGAGATCGACCGCGCCTCCACTCTGCTGGCCGATACCCTCACCAAACTCGAACCCGTCATGGACACCGGCGAAGATGCCATGACCAAGCTGACCGACGCCACCGGAAACCTCAAGTGGGCCATGCGCGAGATGGCCGCTGAGATGCTGATGGCATCCAACGCCCTCGGCAAGACCAGCTCCGGTCTGGACAAGGTGAGCGACGCAGCCGAGGATGGCCGTGACGGGATGTCGGCTATCTCTGAGGGTATCAAAAAGCTGTTGGAGTCTGTCGATACCGGCGATGACAGCGCTGCCTCGCAGGCCATCTCCACCATCCTGACCGGCTACGACTCTCTCTCTGCCGAGAAGAAGTCGGATAAGTACCTCAAGAATGGTATCGAGCTGCTGAAGGTGGCCAACTCCGTGGCCAGCGTCTTCACGCTGGGCAGCGGCATGGCCCCGGCAATGAAGGCCGTCACCGCAGGCATGGGCCTGCTGCGCACGGCGTCCCTCCTGTCCAACGACAGTGACATTGCCCGTGCTACTTCCCAAATCGCAAGTGCCATCGGCACCATCTCTACCATTGCCACCCAGATGGGCGGCATCGTGGGCAGCGCTGCCAAGTCCGTCTCGGCCTCCGACCACCCCGAGCTGGCTGCGGCTCTGACCAAAGCCTCTGACGCGCTGGACGGCATGGGCAGCATCACCGACGGCATCATGGGCAACATCAAGGACTGGATCGGCAATAACGGCGGCGGCAGCATCAAGGATGGTCTCGATCAGCTGAGCGATGCTTCCGACAAGCTGAGCGACGCCATGGATGACCTGAGCGACTCCCTCGACCTGCTCAAGACCGACGCCGCCCTCACCAGCGCAACGCTGGCGCATACCTCCGTGGCTCTGGGCCAGATGCAGGACGGCCTCGGCGGCCTGACCGATATGATGGGCCAGACCCGCGACATCCTCCACTGGCTCAACCAGCAGGACCCCATCAAGGTGCCTCGTCCCTCGGCTGAGCTGACCAACACCAAGGACTCCCTCTTTGATGCTGTCAGCGCCATCAACGACAAGATGGACGACATCAACAGCACCATGCGCACCGCCAGCAACCAGCTGACCGACAAGATGCGCGCCGTGACCGCACAGGTCAGCGTCGTATCCAACCTGATGCTGGACGCCGTGGAAGAGATCAGCGACCCGGGTAGCAAGACCATCTACGAGGATGAGTCGGAAGACCTCATCGCTTCCCAGTCCGACGGCAAGATCGAGGACAGCATCAACCGCGGCACCATCGACGCCGACATGAACGTGGGCGGCATCGCCGGTACCATGGGCGTCGAGAACCTGCTGGACCCCGAGGAGGACAACAAGGACGACGGCACTTCGCTGCTGCGCACCTCCTATACCGTCAGCGCCGTCCTCATCGGCAACATCAACGAGGGCAGCATCACCGCCAAGAAGGACATGGTCGGCGGCATCGTCGGTCAGGAGGAGCTGGGCCTTGTGACGGCCTGCGAGTCCTACGGCGACGTCACCGGCGTCAATCAGGTGGGCGGCATTGCCGGTGCGGCCAGCGCCAAGCTCCGCAGCAACTGGGCAAAATGCGCCCTCAGCGGTGAAAAGTACATCGGCGGCATCGTCGGTCAGGGTACCGACAGCGACCTCACCGACGGCAGCCTCATCGCCATCAACAACCGCGCCATCGTCTCTGTGCTGGAAGGCCGGCAGTACGTGGGTGCTGTCTCCGGCGGACAGGACGGCGGCTTCTATGGCAACCTCTTCGTCTCCGACGATCTGCAGGGCATCGACCGCCTGAGCCGCGTCGGTCAGGCAGAGCCGGTCACCTATGAGACCCTGCTGGCTCAGGAGAATGTGCCGGACTCCTTCCGCAAGCTGACCCTGACCTTCAAGGCCGACGGCCATATCATCAAGAAGATCAGCTTTGACTACGGTGCGTCCTTCACTCTGGCCGACTACCCCGAAATCCCCCAGAAGAATGGATACTACGCCGAGTGGAGCACACCCGTCCTCGACCAGCTCCACACCGACACCGTGGTCAATGTGGAGTACACGCCCTACATCCCGTCTCTGAGCAGCAGCGTCACCCGTGAGAACGGACGCCCCGTCTTCTTCGTGGACGGCTTCTTCGGCGGTTCCAACGCCGTGCAGGTCACCCAGCAGGACATCACAGCCGATGTCCACGGTGTGACAGAGCAGTGGCTGCTGGAGTTCACCGATGACGGCAATGAGACCCACCAGATCCGTTATCTGACCCCCGGCAGGGCCAAGGGCAAGGTCTACGTCAAGCAGGCCGACGGCAGCTGGCATAAGGTGGAGACGGGCAGCTTCGGCAGCTACACCACCTTCACCACCACCGGCACCGAGGTCGAAGTGGCTTTCGTCCCCGCAAAGCTCCCCGTCTGGGCCTTCTGCGCCGGCGGCGCAGCCCTGCTGGTGCTGCTCCTGCTGCTGGCAAAGCGCATCAAGTCGAAGCGCGGCCCGAAGGGCGAAAAGCCCCGCAGGGAGAAGAAGGGCAAACAGCCCGAGACGGCGGACGCCCCCGCCGAGGAGCTGGATACCCCCATCTCTGAGACGGATATGCAGTGACCCTCTCAGTCACGCCGCAGGCGTGACAGCTCCCCCAGAGGGGGCAACAACGACGACCGCCGCCAGTGGCGGAAACGGGGAGTCGTTGTTGGGGCAGCGGCCAGCAAGACGCAAGCGAAGCGCCGCGGATGCTGGGAGCCGCAACCCGGGTGCGGAGCACCTCTGGCGTGTCGGCCAGGCCCACGCTGGACGAGCAAAGTTCCTTTATCTTGAAAACAGCAGTGCCCTGCTACAGAGGGCAGCAGCTTCGGAACAATATCCTTGTCAAGCTGCTGCTAGCCTTGGTAGCAGGGCACTCTTTTTTGCGTTATATTGAGCTTTCAGCGTCCAGTAGAAAGTGGCCCGGCCTGCCAAAGCCTCTCCTACAAGGAGAGGTGGCACGCCGTAGGCGTGACGGAGAGGTTGTACAAAGACGAGCCTGCCCTCTGTAGCAAGGCCCGCCCTTTTACGCTATATTGCGCCTCAGGCGTCTAGTAGGAAGTTGACCGGCCTGCCAAGGGGTGCTCCGCACCCGGGTTGCGGCTCCCAGCGTCTGCTTCGCTGCCGCTCGCATCCCGCTGGCCGCGGCCCCAACAGCTCCTCCCTGTTTCCGCCGCTGGCGGCGGTCGTCGCCGTTGCTCCCAAAGGGAGAGGCTTAAGCTTCGGGGGAAAGCTTCACATCGTTCAGGAACGCCGCTATCTTATCGATCTGGTTCTCCGCCACGGCGCGGCCCGTCTCGTAGACCCGGCGCAGCTGGGCGGGGTCGCGCTCCATAGCGCCGATCTCCAGCGGGATGGGCGGGCGGATGACATAGTCTTTGCCGGAGGCCTCCTGCATGGCGATGTAGGAGAGGGTCTCGTTGTACCGCTCGTGACGGTCGGCCACCGCTGCCACGAAGGCCGGATAGCGCAGATACCGCGCACGGATGGCGGGCAGCATGGGGTTCTTCTTTTTCACAAAGCCCTTGGGCTGGGTCAGGATGATGAGGTTCCGCTTGTAACCCAGGCTCTCGAAGAAGCGGACGGGGATGGAGTCGGCCACGCCGCCGTCCAGCAGGGAGTAGTGGCCGATCCGGACGGCCTTCGCCGCCAGCGGCATGGACGCCGAGGCCTCCATCCAGCGCACGTCTTCGGCGTCGCCGCTGCGGCACTTGTGGTAGATGGGGTCGCCGGTGCGCAGGTCGGTGCAGACGACAAAGAAGTCCATGGGCGAAGCGCGGAAGGCCTCTTCATCGAAGGGGTCCAGCTTTTCCGGCACCTCGTGGTAGCAGAAATCCTCGCTGTAGAGGTTGCCGGTGCGCAGCAGATTGCGGAAGCTGGCGTAGCGCTTGTCGTTGCAATATTCGGTGTTGTAGCGGATGACGCGGCCGATCTGGTGCGACTTGAAGTTGCAGCCGAACACCGCGCCCGCCGACACGCCGATGGTGCCGTCGGTGGTGAGGCCGTGTTCCATCAGGACATCCAGAACGCCTGCGGTGAACATCCCCCGCATGGCACCGCCCTCTAATACTAACCCTGTCTTCATATACTGACTCCTTTTCCCGGTGCGGCCCTCGTCGGCCGCAGCAAACCGTTTCCGGCTGCTACCAGTATACTCGATTTTGCGCAGAAAACAAGAGACAACTGCACAAATCGTCCGCCCTGAGACACAGACCGTACCGCAAAAGTCGTACTTATAATCGAAAGGGCTGAAAAAACCGGAGAGAACGAGTCAAATTTGGGCAGAAAAAGCCTTGCCAACCGGGAGAGTATCCGGTATACTGATATGAAATATCGACCGTTTTGTGACAGGGAAATTGAGAGGAAGAGACGAACTATGAAAATGCTGGAAGACCGCATCCGCAAAGACGGCATCGTCCGTGAGGGCAACGTGCTCAAGGTGGACAGCTTCATCAACCATCAGATGGACATTCCGCTGTTCCGCGAGATGGCAAAGGAGTGGAAGCGCCTGTTCGACGGCAAGCCCATCAACAAGGTGCTCACCATCGAAGCCAGCGGCATCGGCATCGCGGCTGTGGTGGCCAGCGAGTTCAACGTGCCGGTGGTGTTCGCCAAAAAGTCCATGAGCATCAACCTGGACTACGACAACTACGAGACGAAGATCCAGTCCTTCACCCACAAGAAAATTTATAATGTCATCGTCTCCAAGAAGTTCCTCACCCCTGAGGACCACGTTCTCATCATCGACGACTTCCTGGCCAACGGCTGCGCCCTGCTGGGTCTGCTGGAGCTGACCGAGAAGGCCGGTGCCACCGTCGAGGGCATCGGCATCGCCGTCGAGAAGGGCTTCCAGCAGGGCGGCGACCTCATCCGCAGCAAGGGCATCCAGTTGGAGAGCCTCGCCATCGTCGAGTCGATGGACAGCGCCACCGGCGAGATCGTGTTCCGCGACCAGCCGCAGCAGAGCTGAAAAAGTGTTGCCCTTTCGCATAAAATATGATATACTGTAAGTGAGAAAAGGCTTCGCAGCCTTGTTCTCCTTCGCTGAAGAAGACGAGTGACGGTTCTGACTCGTCGGTAAAATAAAAATTGACCGAGTGATGATGATGTGTGACGGTTCTGACACATCGGTAAAATAAAAATTGACCGGGCGAAGCGTTCAGGCGGGGTCAGCTGAAAGGCTGACCCCGCTTTTTGGTTGAAAGAGGCAGGACATGGAATTTGAAGTTGCAATCTATCAACTCTCGACAGAGTTCATCCGGGACTACCCATCCCATCGGTATCCGGAACTGATGTATAAGAAGGGGCGGCCCTATAGCTGCCTGCTCATCGACCTGCATCTGGACTATTTCATCTGCGTTCCGTATCGCTCTTCCATCCATCACAAAAACGCTTTTCTGTTCAGCGGGACAGAGCGCTCCCGCCGCACGAAGTCGGGTTTGGACTATTCGAAGATGGTGCTGGTCGAGAAGACGGAATACCTCGATAGTGCGAATGTCGTGGTGGACCAGGACGAATACAACGAGACCATCCGCAACATCAAAAAGATAGCCGGTGAGGCGCTGGATTATCTGGAAGACTACATCCACCATGCAGACGGGAGCCGGACGCTCCACCCAAGAGAGTATGCGCGGAAATATCAGTATTCCACCCTGCCGTATTTCCACGATGTGATGAAGATTTGAGAAAAGACCGCCGTCCGGCGGTCTTTTCTTTTGCCCATTTTTACGCCCCGTCGAAGCTGTCGCCGTCCTCGGGAAGGTCGGCGGAAGTCTCAGCGTCGGAAGCGGGCGTATCCGGGACAGCGGCGCGGGGGACGCCTTTATAGACCAGCGTCTGCTCGAGGACCTCGGCGCAGACCGGGGCCGAGAGGCTGCCGCCCGCCGTCGTCCAGCTGTGGGGCTCGTCGAGGCAGACGAGGCACAAAAACTGCGGGTCGTCGATGGGAGCCACGGCCACAAAGCTGGCGATGCGGGCCTTCTCGTCGGCGCTGTCCAGCTTCTGGCTGGTGCCGCTCTTGCCACCTACCCGGTAGCCCGCGATCCGGGCGTTCCGGCCGCCGCCGTAGAGGACGACGGCCTCCATCATCTCCCGCATGGTGCGGGAGGTCTCCTCTTTCAGCACCTGCCGCTTGCAGACGGGGGAGAGGTGGTCGATGACCTCGCCCTCCGGGCCGAGGATGTCCGAGACGACGTAGGGCTGCATCAGCCGCCCGCCGTTGACCACGGCGCAGACCGCCGACGCCATCTCGAGGTAAGAGATCTTGCTGCTCTGCCCGAAGGCGCAGGACGCCAGCTCCACCGGCCCCATCCGGTCGGCGGTGTAGTAGAGGCTCTTTTTCGGCTCGGCGGGCAGGTCGATGCCGGTGGGCGCGCGGAGGCCGAAGGCCGCAAAGTAGTCGCAGAACGCCTCTTTGCCTAGCCTTGCGCCGATTTGGATGAAGCTCTGGTTGCAGGAGTTCTCGAGGGCCTGAGTGACGGTCTGCGCCCCGTGGCGCTTGTGGTTGGCGCAGTGGAAGCGGGTGCCGGCCACCGAGATGCTCTCGCCGCAGTAGAAGCTGGAATTTTTGCTCACAGCCCCGGTGTCCAGCGCTGCCGCGCAGGTGATGAGCTTGAAGACGCTGCCCGGCTCGTAGAGGTCGCTGACGGCCTTGTTCCGCCACTGGGTCTGCTGGGCCAGCTGCAATGCCGCCGCCCGCTCGTCGCCGGAAAGCCCCTCCACGGCCTTCCGGGCGGCCTTGTCGGCCAGCACACGGGGCTGGTTGGGGTCGTAGGCGGGGGTGGTGGACATGGCCAGCACGGCCCCGGTGTTCACGTCCATGACGATGCCCACGGCACGGGCTGCGACGTGGTGTTCCTTTACCGCGTAGCCCAGCGCGTTCTCGAGGTAGTGCTGGATGTTGGCGTCGATGGTGAGCCGCAGGCCGTCCCCCTCGGTGGGGAAGCGCTCGGTCTCATAGCTCTGCTCGAGGGTGTAGCCCCAGGCGTTCACCGCCGTGAGGACCACGCCGTTCTCGCCGGTGAGCAGGTCGTCATACTTCAGTTCGAGGCCCGAGACGCCCGCGTTGTCCACATTGGTGAACCCCAGCACCGAGGCCAGAAACTCCCCCTGCGGGTACCAGCGCTTCGAGTCCTGATCGATGCGGATGCCGGTGATGCCGTTTGCCTCGCAGAAGTCCCGCACGGCGTCGGCCATGGCCCGGTCTACCCGGTAGCGCAGGAGGCAGTCGTTGGAACGACGGTCGCTGAATTTCTCGAGAAGCTTCCCTTCGTCCAGCTCCAGAATCTCCGCCAGCCCCTTGGCCGCGAGGGCGAGTTTATCCTCCGGCATCTCCCGGGGCGAGGCCCGGAGGGTCCAGCAGCTGCTGTTGGCCGCCAGAAGGACGCCGTCGGCGCTATAAACGCGGCCCCGGTCGGCGGGGACGACGGTGTCCCGCAGCTGCTGGCCCAGGGCGCGGTCGGTGTACCAGCCGCCGCCCAGCACCTGCAAAAATAAAAGCCGCACCGCCAGCCCGCAGCAGACCAGACAGAACACCCCCGCCACCAGCCCTGCCCGGGCGCGGAACGCCTGTTCCGGCAGGGTGCGCAGGGCGTCGGCGGGTTTTGGCGATTCGGACATGAGACAGCACCTCCCTTCCTGCAATCATATGCGCGAGGCTCCGTGACTAGCCGTCCGTCCCGGTGCGTACACTAAAGGGAAGGGGGGAGAGGATGAAGAAGCTTTTGCGCCCGCTGCCCGGCATGGACCTGCCGTTTCTGATCCTGGTGCTCACGCTGGTGGGCTTCGGGCTGGTGATGCTGGCCAGCGCGTCCAGCGCCGTGGCGCTCTACCGGCGGGGCGACGCCTGGGCCTATCTGCGGCCTCAGCTGCTCTACGCGGCGCTGGGGCTCTGCGGGATGTGGCTGGCCAGCCGGGTAGATTACCATATCTTCCACAAGCTGGCGTGGCCGCTGCTGGGGCTGTCACTGATATTGCTGGCGGCGGTGCTGTTTATGCCCGAGTACAACGGCTGCAGGCGGTGGCTGGTCATCCCGGGGTTCGGCACCCTGCAGCCCAGCGAGATCGCAAAGTTTGCGGTGGTGCTGGTGTTTTCCCACATCATCGCGCTGAACCACGACCGGATGAAGGATTTCAGCGTGGGTGTCCTGCCCTTTGCGCTGGTGCTGGGGGTGGTGGCGGCCCTGATGCTGCTGGAGCCGCACCTGTCCGGCACCGTCCTCATCCTCGGCATCGGCGCGGTGCTGATGTTCGTGGGCGGTACGGGGCTGCGGTGGTTTTTGCTGGCGGGCGCGGGAGGCGTCGGGGCCATTGGTGCGGCGGTGGCCGTCATGCCCGACCTCGTCCCCTACGCCGCCGACCGGCTCCGCTCCTGGCTCGACCCCTTTGCCGACCCGCTGGGCGACGGCCACCAGACCATCCAGAGCCTCTATGCCATCGGCTCCGGCGGGGCCACCGGCCTCGGTCTGGGGGAAAGCCGCCAGAAGCATCTTTTCGTCCCCGAGCCTCAGAACGACTTCATCTTCTCCATCGTCTGCGAGGAACTGGGCTTCGTGGGGGCCTGCGCAGTGGTGGGGCTGTTCGTGCTGCTGCTCTGCCGGGGCATCACCATCGCAGCCCACGCGCCCGACCGGTTCGGGGCGCTGCTGGTGGTGGGATTCGTGGTGCAGGTGGCCCTGCAGGCGGTGCTGAATGTGGCTGTCGTCACCAACACCATCCCCAACACCGGCATCTCGCTGCCCTTTTTCTCCTCCGGCGGCACCAGCCTCATGATGCTGCTGGGGGAGATGGGGGTCGTGCTGGGGGTATCACGCGGGGAGATGTAGAGCCCTCTCAGGCGCTCCGCGACAAGGCCGGGTTGCGGCACCCAGCATCCGCCGCGCTTTGCTTGCGTCTTGCTGGCCGCTGCCCCAACAACTCCTCCCTGTTTCCGCCACTGGCGGCGGTCGTCGCTGTTGCCCCCAAAGGGGGAGCCATTGGCAAGCCGGGAAACTCTGAGCTGGACGCCGAAAGCTCAATATAGCGTAAAAGGTAGTGCCTTGCTACAGAGGGCAGCGGCTTCTGAACAAACGCACCTTGTTAAGCTGCTGTGAATCTCTGTAGCAGGGCACTACTGTTTCAGGCCAGCGCAAGCTTTGCTCGTCCAGCGTGGGCCTGCCCGTCACGCCAGTGCCTCTCCCTCTGGGAGAGGTGGCAGCGCGGCAGCGCTGACGGAGAGGGCAAGGTTGCTTCCGGGCAGCACGCCTGGATAGACTCACAAACACATTCACAAACTCAAATCGTGACATCTGCCCCTGCTTTTGCATATCGTGGGGTATCTTTTGCGGAATGGGGGCAGCGGATATGACACAGCAGAGCGGGCGGATTTGGGTGATGGGCGGACGGCCGCTGAACGGCACGGCGGCGATACCGGCGGCGAAAAACAGCGTACTTCCGCTTCTTGCGGCGGCGCTGCTCTGCCGGGGACCGGTGCGGCTGCGGGCCGTGCCGAGGCTGTCGGACGTGGAATGCAGCCTCGGGCTGCTGCGGGGCGCAGGGTGCGCTGCCTACTGGCAGGGGGCAGACATTGTGGTGGCCGGGATGCCCTCAAACAGCACCCTTCCGGGAGAAACCGCGGCACAAATGCGAGCCTCCATCCTCTTCTGCGCGCCGCTGCTGGCGCGGCTGGGCCGGGCCGAGACTTCGCTGCCCGGTGGGTGCAATATCGGCGCCCGTCCCATCGACTTACATCTGGAAGGTCTGGCCCGGATGGGGGCAAAGGAGCTGGACGCCGGGGCGGGAAAGCTGGTGCTGGCCGCGCCGGGGGGCCTCCACGGGGCCGACATCACCCTCCGCTTCCCCAGCGTGGGAGCGACGGAGACATTGCTGCTGGCTGCTGTCTGCGCCCGAGGCACCACCGTCCTGCGGGGCGCGGCCCGGGAACCGGAGATCTCCGACCTTGCCGAATTTCTGAACCGCTGCGGCGGGCGTATCGAGGGTGCGGGGACTTCCACACTGCGCATCGAGGGGCGGCGGGGGCTTTCCGGCTGCGATTTTTCGCCCCTGCCGGACCGCATCTTCGCCTCCACGCTGGCCTGTGCCGCCGCTGCTGCCGGAGGGCGGGTGGAACTCACCGGATGCCCGCCCGCGCTCTATGCGCCGGTGCTGGAAATTCTGGAACAAATGGGCTGCACCGTGGAGCGGGGCGCAGACCGGGCCGAGGTGGCCCGTTTCGGGCGGCTGTACGGGGCGGGCCGGGTCTTCACCGGGGTGTACCCGGGTCTCGCCACCGACGCTGCGCCCCTGCTGGCCGCCGCCATGCTCTGCGCCGAGGGAGAGAGCAGCATCGAGGACGTCATCTTCGAGCGGCGGTTCGGCTGCGCGGAGGGCTTCGAGCGGCTGGGCGGGCGGGTAAAACGGTCGGGCCGGGTGCTCTCCGTCGGCCCGCTGCCGGAAAGCGGCCTCCACGGAGCCGCCCTCACTGCGCCCGACCTGCGGGGCGGCGCGGCACTGGTGGTGGCGGCTTTGTCGGCACAGGGAAAGAGCTTCGTGGAAGAGACTCGTCATATCGACCGGGGTTATGCCGGTCTGTGGGAAGTTCTGGCCTCTTTAGGGGGACGAATTGGCAGAGAAATGCCGCCCCTTGACGCCGCTGTGAAAAAAATACCATCGAAAAAGCAAATTTATCTTGCATTCGAGGCCAAAAGATGATACGATACTGTTATATAGTAGCAGTAATGTTGAGTTCTATCCTGCGCCAAGGCGCGGTCTACGATAAAATCCGATGGAGGACAATGATATGGCACTCATGCTCGACGAAGAAATGGATGAAAACGTAACGACGATAAAGGTCATCGGCGTGGGCGGCGGCGGCGGCAACGCCGTCAACCGCATGGTCAGCGACGGCCTGCAGGGCGTTGAATTTATCGCAATGAATACCGACCAGCAGGCACTGGCGAAGAACCATGCCGCCACCAAGGTGCAGCTGGGCTCCAAGCTCACCAAGGGCCGCGGCGCAGGTGCCGACCCCGAGATCGGCCAGCGCGCTGCCGAGGAGAGCAAGGACGAGATCGCAAACGCTCTGAAGGGCTCCCAGATGGTCTTCATCACCGCCGGCATGGGCGGCGGCACCGGCACCGGTGCTGCTCCTGTGGTGGCCGAGGTGGCACACGACCTGGGCATCCTGACCGTGGGCATCGTCACCAAGCCCTTCTCTTTTGAGGGCAAGCGGAAGATGGGTCTGGCTGAGCAGGGCATCGCAAATCTGCTGATGCACGTGGACAGCCTTATCGTCATCCCCAACGAGCGCCTGAAGATGATCAGTCAGGAGAAGATCACCCTGATGAACGCCTTCCAGGCCGCTGATAACGTGCTGCGTCAGGGCGTCGAGTCCATCTCCGCCCTGATCAATGTGCCGGCCTTCATCAACCTGGACTTCGCCGACGTGCGCTCCATCATGAAGGACGCCGGCTACGCTCACATGGGCGTCGGCAGCGCCAAGGGCGCCGGCAAGGCTGAGAACGCCGCCAAGGCCGCTATCTCCTCTCCGCTGCTGGAGACCAGCATCGCCGGCGCACACGGCGTCATCATCAACATCACTTCCAGCCCCGACATCGGTCTGGAGGATGTCGAGACTGCCGCCGGCCTCATCACCCAGAGCGCACATCCCGATGCAAATATCATCTGGGGTACTGCCTTCGACGAGAACCTCTCCGATGAGATGCGCGTCACCGTCGTGGCCACCGGCTTCGACAACAAGGCCGCTGACGGCCTGCGCGGCACTCTGGGTACTGCTGCCGCCGGTACTGCTCCCGGCGTGACGGCTTCGGCTCCGTCCGCTGTCTTCAGCGCCGAGGTCAACACTCCCTCCGCCGCTTCCGGCAGTGCTTCTGCCGCCAAGCCCGTGGAGGAGGAGAACAGCGACACCAGCTACTACGATGACCTGCTGGCGATCCTGAACAAGCGTAGATAAGCGCAAGAATAGAGAACCCCTTGTGCAGAAAAAGCGGAAGGAGGCCGTACCGTGGAGCAGCAACAGACAAAGCTGCCGCTGGAGTGGCTGAGCAGCCGCCGGACGCCGGAGCTGCATCGGCTGGAACAGCTTTGCCGGGAGACAGCCCGGGAGCATCGCTGCGCCCAGCGCAGACTGCAGGAGGTGGAAGAGGCGATGGCATCCGAACAGGAGAAGTCATGCCCTGAGGCTCTGCTCGCTGCGTCCGGGCCGACCCAGCTCGAGCAGCTGAGCCGGAAGCTCAACGCGGCCAACGCCGAGCTTCGCCGCTATGAGACTCGGATGTTCGCCTACGAGCGCACCATGCTGGCCCTGCGGAAGGAGAACGCCGAGCTGACCGCCCGGTGTGAGGAGCTGCGGAGCGAGCTGGACAAAATATCCACCGCCCCGCTGCGGCTGGATGTTCCGTCCATACAGCCCGCGGTCCCGTTCCCGGAGACGGCTGCACAGACACCGCCTGCTGCGGACCGTCAACCGAAAACAAAGCTGGAACACCTTGGCGACGAGGTTCTGGCCGAGCTTGCGAAGCTGATGCCGCAGGAAAAGTAAGAGTTAAAAAGAAAACGCCTGTCGTGTGGATGCACGGCGGGCGTTTTGTTGTATCTTTTTGCTGAAAAGTATGTTATACTTATTCTGCGGCCTACCCCGCCCATTTTAACTGGGAGGGAGGTGAAAATATGCAGGATATATCGTCTCTGATCGTGTCCGTCGCAGCAAATGTGATCTCGCATTACATCTGCAAGTGGCTTGACGGATGGTTCTCGGGCCGTAAGCACTAAAAAGAAGACCCCCTTTCGGAGTAGCCGCTCCGTGAGGGGGTTTTCTTTTCGCATAGGTGAAACATATGCTGTATCGTCTCTGTACTTTCATTATATGCTATCCTGCGAAAAAGTCAAGCATATAAAGAAAAGTCATTCGCTACCGCTGTTCCAGCAGATAGGTCGCCTCGAGGTCGGCGATGTGGAGCTTGACGGCGAGAGGGTACTTCTCGAAGGCCCCCGACAGGGCAAAGCTGCCGCCCCGGACGGCGTCGTCGAAGCCGCCCATGTGCCAGCGGATGGCCACGGCTTCTTCCACCTTCAGCTTCATGAACCGCTCGATGAGGAAGACGCTCTTCTCGCCATGGCCGTAGGGGAACATGTCCTCCACGCTGTAGCTGGGGACTTTCTCCCACTGGCCCGTCGCTTCGTTTTTCACGTTGCGGGTACCTTTTTTGTAGAAGTTGGCCTTGCACAGGTCGTGGAGCAGTGCGCAGATGGCGAAGGTCTCCTCGCTGTCCTCGTCCGGCGTGAAGAAGGTGCCGTGGAGCACGCGGTAGACGTTCAGGCTGTGCGCACACAGCCCGCCCTCGCAGGCCCCGTGGAAGCGGGTGGACGCCGGCGCGGAGAAGAAGTCCGTCTTGCTGTCCATCCAGTCCAGCAGCTTCTCGCTGCCGGGCCGGGTGACGTGGGTGCGGAATATCTCCAGAAATTCCTCGCGGTCCGTCATCTTACAGCTCCATATCCTCGAGGATGCCCTTCAGGATGGCCAGCTCGTCGTGGCTCAGGGAGATGCCCTTGCCCATGCGGGTGCCGTCCGGGGACCAGTCGCGGATGTCGTACTTGGGCTCGCCTTCGTTCCAGCTGATGAGGTTGAGCTGGCGCTCCCAGCCGCGGGGACGCTCTCCGAGGACTGCGATGCGCTCAACGATCTCGTATTTGATTTCTGCCATAGTGCATTACCTGCCTTTGCTTTGTTTGCTACCATAATAAAAGAAGCGCGCGAAGATTTCAACAGGTAATTGGAAAATAATTTCTGAATTTTACATCTCTTTCAACCGTAAGGCGCTTCTTCGCGCCACTCTACCAGCTGTAAAACGCCGCTCTGGTCTTCGTCGGGCGCAGGTTCGCGGCTGTGAAGATGCTGCTCGGCCCCGAAAAGCCCGCCGCCGTACTGGGCCATCACCCCGGGGGAGCGGCCCGCCAGAAACTCGGCGGCATTCTTCTGCCGACAGGCCGCAGGGGTGCCGTCGGTCATGGGGATGCCGCAGCCCGGACGGGGCTGCGGGACTTCCGGCGGCGGGAGCTGCACATCCGGGCCGTCCGGCTGCGACGGCGGCTGCTGGGAGCCGCGACCCGGCTTTGGCGGTTCCGTGACGGGCGGCTGACCGGGTTCCGCGCCCAAAGGCGGACTGACCACGCTGCTCGTCTCCTCCGGCGGGCCGCTCGGCCCGGGCGCATCCTTAAGCTCATGGCGGATGAAGGGCGTCAGAGATTCCATAAAAAACACCTCCGCCCCTAGGATGCCCGGCGGCAGGGGCAATCATGCACAAAAAAATCCCCCCGGGACTCCGGGGGGAGAGGTGCTGCGCTGTGTTACGAGTTGGGGTTAATCCGACACCACCACGGCAAACCGGACCTTGACCTCTTTGCCGTTGGTGTCCGTAAAGCTGGTGGTGATCAGGCCGATCTGGCGTGCATCGGCCAGAGACGGAGGGCTACTAATATAGGTGTTGATGCAGGCAGAGTGCGCATTCAGGTTGATGGCCTGCTTTCCGGCGTCCTTGTCGTACTTGCCGCAGTAGAAGTAGACGACCTTATCAGAGTGGGTGAGGGAACCGGAGAGGTTGGAGCGAATTCTCGAGAGAATGGCGTCGTCGCTGTTGTAAACCGCCTTGACAACAGCTTCAAATCCGGGCTTCGCTGCCAGCTGTTGCAGCTTGGCATCCAGCTCGGCAGAGGAGGTATAGGTAATGGTCGTCTTACGCTCATGGCCATTGTCATAATCCGCCATAGCCTTTGCAATGCTCTTGTGGGAGGCCGAGCCCCCGGTGCCGCAGCCCGTAAGCAGGGCCAGTGCCATCACCCCGGCAAGGGCGAAGGCAAGGATCTTTTTCATAGTTTTCATAGTTGTTCCTCCCTGTGTTCATGCAGGCTGTTAACCTGCGGAATAATCATAGATGATCACGGCGATGCGGTAGCTCTTGTTTCCTCTTGTGACAAGCCGGGTAGCGCACTTGGCAGCGGTCAGTCTTCCTCTAGAGCTACGAAGTGGCAGTCCGCCCCCTAATATAAGGGGCATAACACGCATGGTCTGGTGCAGCTCGCTCTGCTTGCTGTCTACCTCGCAGGCGTAAAGATTCACGGTATAACCGTTTTCGTAGTTGCTAAAAACGTTCCGCAGGGTTGTGTATGTAGAGGAATTCGGAGAAATAGTCCAATCGCCGTGATCATTCAGCCAGGAGGCCTTAAACATATCAGCGACGGTCTTTATCTCAGGGACATCGTGGGTGATGGGAACGTCCTTATAACCAAGGTTCTCGCTGAGGAAAGCAGCCATATACTCCTCCACCAGCCGGTCGCCGGTTTTTCCACCGCTGCAGCCGGTGAGGATGGTGAGCAGCATCACTCCGGCAAGGGCCATGGCCAGCAGCTTTTTTGTCAATTTCATTACAGTTCCTCCTTCAAAGCAGATCGGTAGTATTCTCCAGCCCCCGTGGGGAGTTGGTAATATAATAATAAGAGATATTACTAGTTGATGTCAAGAAAAAATGGGAAAAACGTCAAAAGAACGAAGTTTTTCTTTTTTTTTTTATGCAAAATATACAAAAACACCCCGGGGCCAGAGGGGCCTCGGGGTGTGGAAAAGGGACTGGGCAGAAAGCGCCCAAAGCAAAAGGCTCTCCCGGCCGGGAGAAGCCTCCCACAGGCGGGCCCAAAGGGGCTCAGCCCATGGTGATCACAAAGGCGCACAGGGGCAAAAACAGGATGCTCAGCAGGGTGGTAAGCATCACGCTGCCGGCTCCCGCCGAGCGTACGTCCCGAAAAACAAGGCGATGAGGAAGAGAAGGAAAGCGGTCACACAAGGACCTCCACCGTGCTCCCCCCGCTGCGGGCCTTTTTTACGACCACCTGCTTGTCGATGCGCTCCTTGAGCGCGGCGACGTGGGAGATGATGCCCACGAGGCGGTCGCCTTCGGTGAGGCCGGCGAGGACCCGGATGGCCTGCTCAAGGCTCTCGTCGTCCAGCGAGCCGAAGCCTTCATCGAGGAAGAGGGTGTCCAGCCGGATGCCGCCCGCCGCGCTCTGGACCTCGTCCGAGAGGCCCAGAGCCAGCGCCAGTGAGGCTTTGAAGCTCTCGCCGCCCGAGAGGGTCTTGACGCTGCGGCGGGTGCCGTTGTAGTGGTCGATGACGCCGAGGTCGAGGCCGGACTGGCTGCGCTGGTTCTCGGCATCCACCCGCTCCAGCTCGTACTGCCCGGCGGTCATCTGCATGAGGCGGGTGTTGGCGTGGACGAGGATGGCGTCGAGGTAGTTCATCTGGATGTAAGCCTCAAGGCGTATCTTCTGTTTGCTGCTGAGGGTGCCGCCCGCCGTAGAGGCGAGGGCGTTCACCCACTGCCAGCGGCGTTCCAGCTCCGCCCGGGCGGCGGCGTGCTGACGGTAGAGGTCGGCGGACTTCCGGTTGGGCAGGAGGCGGGCCGTCAGGGCCTTTTCCTGAGCCGCGAGAGCGGTGCGCCGGGCCGTCAGGGCGTCCCGCTGGGATTCGAGGGCGGGCAGGTCGGCGGCTTCGCCCGCCTCCGTCTGCTGGGCCGTCAGGGCCGTGACTGCGGCCTCGGCGGCGGCATAGTCCTGCCGGGCCTTGGCCAGAGCCGACGCGGCGGCGTCCATTCCGGCCCGGAGGGCGCGGCGCTCGTTTTCCAGCCCGGCCAGCGCCCGGCGGGCTTCTTCCCGGCCGGCGGCGGGCAGAGCGGCCCGGGCCTCGGCACACTGGGCCTCCAGAGCCTTGGCGGCGGCGGACTGCCGGGCGGCTTCCTCAGCGGAAGCCCGTGCCTCGGCCTCGAGGGCAGAGCGCTGGGCGGTCTTTTTCTGCCGCTCGTCCTCCTGCCGGGCCTTGGCGGCGCGGTCGGCGGCATTCTGCTTCTGAGCCTTGTCGAGGGCTTCCTGTGCGGCGTGCAGGGCCTCGCTTTCTTCGGCCAGAGCCGTCTTCAGAAGCGAGACGGTCAGCTTCACCGGCCCCTCCGGTGAGGTGAACCGCTCCGGCAGCAGGGCCTCGGCGTCCCGGCGGAGGGTGGCTTTGGCCTCCCGGTCTGCGGCCACGGCCTTGGCGGCGGCCGCACTGGCTTCCTGTGCGGCGCGGTCGGCCTCGTCGGCGGACTGTCTGGCCGCGTCCACCCGGGCCTGCGTGGGGGCTTCGGCGGGCAGAACGGCCCGCCTCGGGTGATGGGTGCTGCCGCAGACGGGGCAGGGGGTGCCGTCCGTCAGCCCTTCGGCCAGCAGGCCCGCCTGCGCGTTGAGAAAGGCCCGCTCGAGGTGGTCGCGGAGGGCGTGGGCGCGCTCCTTTGCGCCGTCGGCGAGAAGATAACGCTCCTGTGCCTGCCGTGCGGCCTGCCCCCGGCGCTGCCCCTCGGCGAGGCTCCGGGCCAGCTGCGCGAGGGCCGTCTCCCGCCGGGCCAGCTGTTCGGCCCGGGCCTCGAGGCTCACCTTCTCGGCCTCCGCGCCCCCAAGGGCGGTGAGGCTCTGCTCCAAAGCGGTCAGCTCTCCGTCCAGCTGCCCGAGGGCGGCGCGGCGCTTTTCGGCTCTGACGTTCTCGAGGGCGGCGGCGTCCCGGGCGGCAGAAAGCTTCTTTTCGAGGCTGTCCAGCCCGTCGAAGGCCGCGAGGTCAGATTTCGCCCGCTCGAGCTTTCCGGCCAGCGCGTCCAGCGCGGCGGCATCTCCGGCGTGGCGGGCCGCTTCGGCCTCGGCGGCGTCCAGAACGGGCCGCAGAGCGTCCTGCCGGGCCTGCGCGGCGGTCAGCTCGAGACGAAGCTTCTCGGCCTGTTCGGCCCGGCCCAGCGTCTGCTGGAGCTTGTCCAGCTCTGCCTCGGCCTGAGTCCGGGCGGCGGTGGCGGCGCTCAGCGCCTGCTCCTGCCCGGCCAGCAGGGCGTCCAGAAGGGGCAGCACCGCTTCCGGCGACGCCTGCCCGCCCGCCTCGCAGAGGGGGGACAGCTCGTCCAGAACGGCTTCGTCGGCATCCCCCTCGGCCCAGCTCAGGCCGGAGAGCAGCTGCCCGATGCGGACGCTCTGCTCCTCCCGCCGGCGGGTGAGGGCGGCGTTCTCGGCCTGCAGCCGCTCCTGGAGACGCTGGTAGGGCTGGGTGCGGAACAGCTTGCGGAAGATTTTGCTCCGCTCCTCGGTGGAAGCGTTGAGCAGCCGGGTGAACTGCCCCTGGGCGATCATGGCGATCTGGGAGAACTGGTTGTAATCCAGCCCGATGATGTCCACCACGGCGGCGGTGACGTCCTTGGCCCGGGTGACGGGCGGGCGGCCATCGGCGTAGGTGAGACAGGCGTCGGCCTTTTCGGTGGTAAAGCCCTCGCCCCGGGCTTTCGGGCGAAGGTATTCGGGGTTGCGGCGGACGGTGCAACGCTGCCCCCGCACCTCGAATTCCAACTCCACGAAGGTGGGAGTGCCGGGCGCGGCGTACTTGCTGCGGAGCATGGCCCCTTCCCGGACGCCGCCGCTGGAATGGTCGTAGAGGGCGTAGGTGATGGCGTCGAAGAGGGTGGTCTTGCCCGCGCCGGTGTCGCCGGTGACGAGGTAGAGCCCGCCTCTGCCCAGCTGGGCGAGGTCCAGAACGGTCTCGGCGGCGTAAGGTCCGAAGGCCGATAAGGTCAGTTTCAGGGGCCTCATGCTTCGTCCTCCTTCCAGATGTCCTCGATGAGCGATTGGCAGAACGCCGCCTGTTCGTCGGAGAGAGGCTGGCCGTTCTGGGCTTCGTAAAAGGCCGCAAAGTGCTCGAGGGGCGTTTTGCTCTCGGCCCGTGCAGCGTCGTCGGGCGTCTCAGCGGCCCGGGTGCGGCGGTTGTCGTAATCCAGCCGCATGAGGTTCGGGTAGATGACCCGCAGCCGGGCCAGCGCGTCGGGAACGTCCTGCTCGTCGGTGAGGGTGATGTGGAGGTAGTCGTCCGTCGGCGTGCCGTCGTAGGCCCGGCGGTCGGTGAGCTCCATGTAACTGCCCCGCAGCTCCCGCAGGTCGTGCCGGGGGGGGAGAGGCGCGGCCTCGAAGCGGACGCTGCCCTTTTCGCCCAGAGTGATGAAGAGGGCGGCTTTGTGCTGATGGGCCTCGGAGAAGGAATATTTGAGGGGACTGCCCGCGTAGCGGACGGTGTCCCGCCCCACCTTCTGGGGACTGTGGAGGTGGCCCAGAGCCACATAGTCGAAGCCCTCGAAGAGGGAGACGTCGATGCTGTCCACCCCGCCCACGCTGGGTTCTTCGCTCTCGCAGACCGCCGCCCCGGCCACGAACTGGTGGGCCACCAGCACGTTCCGGCGGGCGGGGTCGGGTGCGCAGGCGTTCAGCACACAGCCGATGGCGTCGTTGTAGCTCTCGATCTTCTCGTCCGGGAAGACGTGCCGCACGGCGGCAGGCTTCAAAAAGGGCAGGAGCCAGACGTCCACCGGGCCGTATTCGTCCGTCAGGGTGATGGGCGCGGGCGGCGCGGCAAAGACCGGGCTGACGTACACCCGGCTCCCTGCCAGCAGCCGTGCGCCGAAGGCGATGCGGTCTGCCGAGTCGTGGTTGCCGCTGACGGCAAAAACGGGCAGGCCCCGCGCCGCAAGCTCGGTGAGGAACCAGTCCAGCAGCCGCACCGCCTCGGCGGGCGGCACGGGCTTGTCGTAGAGGTCGCCTGCCAGCAGAACGCCGTCTACGGGCTGGGCGTCCAGCAGGGAGAGGACCTGCTCTAAAATGTATCGCTGGTCGTCCAGCATGGAGAATTCGCAGACCCGCTTGCCCAGATGCAGGTCGGAGAGGTGAAGGAAACGCATGGGGACACCGCCTTTCGTTGGGATGATTTTATTATAGGAGAGTTGGGGGCGTTTGTCGAGGGGGCAACAGCGACGACCGCTGCCAGTGGCGGAAACAGGGAGGAGCTGTTGGGGCCGCGGCCAGCAGGATGCGAGGCCCGCACCAAGGGCCGAAGCAGACGCTGGGAGCCGCAACCCGGGTGCGAAGCACCTCTGGCGAGCCGGGCAGGCCCACGCTGGACGCTGAAAGTTTTTTGATTTCGGAAACAGTAGTGCCCTGCTACAGAGGGAAAGTGTCTTTGTAAACTTTCCGCGCACCGCTTGACTTTTGCGCGGGATGGCATATAATAAACTCAGGAATGTGAATACTCCATTGGTTTCACCCCAATGGAAAAGCCCCCAAGGAGCCGCGAACTCCCAGGGGGCTTTCCTTTTAATTAGGCTTTGCGGTTCTCATCGTATCTGTCAAGCCATTTGCAGATGAACCGCGACGTTACATCTGCTGCGACAGACACCAAGAATGTGAATATATACTCCATTGCTTCACCCCCTCTCCCGTGGATTACGGGGTGAACCGCAAAGCAAGTATATCATAAATTCTGACAAAAAGATACATCAAATCGAAAAGAGCCTCCCCTTTTGGGAGGCTCTTCCGTCTTCACATCACGCGGCAGGGAACATCTTTTCCCAGGTGTCCTTGCCCACGGAGCCGTCGGAGGTCAGGCTGTGGCGGGTCTGGTAGCGCTTGACGGCGGCGACGGTGCTGGCACCGAACTTGCCGTCGGTGGTGAGCCGCTCGCCCTCGGTGTTGAGCTTCTGCTGCACCAGCCGGACGCAGCCGCCCGCGCTGCCGCTCCGCAGCACGATGCCGGGATAGGGAACGGTGAGGCCGTGCCTGGCCGTGTAGCGGGCGTAGAGCACGTTCCAGGTGTTCGCGCCCACTTTGCCGTCCTCTTTGAGGCCGTACCGGAGCTGGAACTCCCGGACAGCCTTCTCGGCGTTTGCGCCGAACTTTCCGTCCACGGTGAGGGCGGCGTACCAGGTGCAGCTGTCCCGGATGCCGTTGAGCCAGGTCTGCACGAGGGCCACGTCCGGGCCGGAGCTGCCGCGCTGGATGAGCGAGTAGTAAGCAGGAATTGCCATAGTGTTGTCACACTCCTTCCGCGCTCATCCTATGCGGCGGGCCGACGGCCTGTTCACCCGGCCAGCACCACGTCCTCCCGGGGCGCGGTGAGGCCGTCCCACCACTCCACGAACCGGAACCGGACGATATACTCCCCGCAGACAAGGTCATTTTCGGCAGGCATGTCGTACCCGCCGCAGGCTGACCGGCAGAGACCCGGGTAGAGCACGCACCACCAGTTCCGGCCTGCCCGCCGCGTCCCGATGTCCAGCCGCACCGCGTCGTACCGCCCGGCGGGCAGAGCTCCGCCGTCATAGCGCCGGGTGGGGAAGTACATATTCACGAGGCAGGCTTTCACCGGTGCGCGGATGCCGAGAGCGGCCAGTGTCTGGCGGGCCGTCAGCTCGAAGCGGACGAGGTTTTCCGCCGCCCACGCCCGGGCATCGGCCCGGCTGTCCGCCGGGCAGGCTTCGTCGGTGAGGGCCAGCACGGCGTCCCGGACAGCCAGCTTCGCGCTCTGGTCGCGCACGGAGTCGGTGTCGGCCCGGATGTGGAGCCGCAGGGTGTCGGCGGCAAGTTGGTCGGCGATGGTGAGCTGGCTCTGCGCCCAGCCTGCCCCCAGCGACAGCAGAAGACAGAACAGCAGCGAGGCGCACAGCGCCCCCATTTCGCGGCGGGATAACATAAAAAACAGGCCCCCTCTTGGAAAGTTTATCCAGAGGATGGGCCTGTTTCGGGGGATTTATTCCGTCTGATTCAAAACGATTTGCGGTATCTTTTTGTCGAAAAGTATGTTATAATGACTTTGCGGCCTCGTCCGCCCATTTTTAAGTGGGAGGGAGGTGGAATGAATGCAAAGTTTAGAAGCTTTTGTGCTGTCTGTCGCAGCAAATGTAATTTCTTATTACATCTGTAAGTGGCTTGACGGATGGTTCTCGGGCCGTAAGCACTAAAAAGAAGACCCCCTTTCGGAGTTGCAGCTCCGTGAGGGGGTTTTCTTCTGCTTTGGTGAAATGTTATGCAAAGTTTGCTTTTGTACTTTTATTATATGCTATTCTACGCAAAAGTCAAGCGGTGCGCAGAAAGTTTATAAAGAGCGCTCAGTTCTTCAGCGACTGCATCGGGGCGGGGAGTCTGCCGCCGCGGTTGATGAAGACGGAGGGGTCACGCTGGTTGACCGGCATGATGGGGCCGTAGCCCAGCAGGCCGCCGAAGTCCAGCACTTCGCCCGCCTTGCGGCCGATGGCCGGGATGACGCGGACGGCGGTGGTCTTGCTGTTGACCATGCCGATGGCGGCTTCGTCGGCGATGAGGGCGCTGATGACGGCAGGGGTGGTGTCGCCGGGGATGATGACCATGTCGATGCCCACAGAGCAGACAGCCGTCATGGCCTCCAGCTTTTCAATGGTGAGGCAGCCGCACTCGGCGGCGTGGATCATGCCGTCGTCCTCGCTGACGGGGATGAACGCGCCCGACAGGCCGCCGACATGGTTGGAGGCCATGACGCCGCCCTTCTTGACGGCGTCGTTGAGCAGGGCGAGGCAGGCAGTGGTGCCGCAGCAGCCGCAGGTCTCAAGGCCCATCTCCTCGAGGATGTTGGCCACGCTGTCGCCCACGGCGGGGGTGGGGGCCAGCGACAGGTCGATGATGCCGGCGGGTACGCCCAGCTCCTTAGAGGCGAGGTTTGCCACCAGCTGGCCCACGCGGGTGATCTTGAAGGCGGTGCGCTTCACCAGCTCGGCCACCTGGTCGATGGGGGCGTCCTTGGGCAGCCGGGCCAGCGCGGCGCGGACCGCGCCGGGGCCGGAGACGCCGACGTGAATCTCGCAGTCGGGCTCACCGGGGCCGTGGAAGGCACCCGCCATAAAGGGATTGTCCTCGGGCGCGTTGCAGAAGACCACCAGCTTTGCTGCGCCGATGCACTGACGGTCGGCGGTGAGCTCGCTGGCCTTCTTGACGGCCTCGCCCATCAGCTTGATGGCGTCCATGTTCAGGCCCGCCTTGGTGGCACCGATGTTCACCGAGCTGCAGACGATGTCCGTCTCGGCCAGTGCGCGGGGGATGGACTCGATGAGGCGCAGGTCGCCCGCCGAGAAGCCCTTGTGGACGAGGGCGGTGTAGCCGCCCACGAAGTTGACGCCCACCTTCTTGCCGGCGGCGTCCAGCGTCTTGGCAAAGTCCACCGGGTCGGCGTCCGGGCAGGCACCCAGCAGCATGGCGATGGGGGTGACGCTGATGCGCTTGTTGATGATGGGGATGCCGTACTCGGCGCTGATGTGCTCCACAGCCGGAACGAGCCGGGCGGCGCGGGTGGTGATCTTGTGATAAATTTTTTCGCAGGCTTTCCTGGAGTCCGGGTCGATGCAGTCCAGCAGGCTGATGCCCATGGTGACGGTGCGCACGTCCAGATTGTCCTGCGTGAACATCTCGATGGTCTCGAGGATGTCGCCGGTGTTCATCATGCTCATAGTAGTTTGCCTTTCTCTTGTAGCAGCTGAAGGCTCTCCCTCTGGGAGAGCTGGCGCGAAGCGCCTGAGAGGGCAAGGCCGGTGAGATGGAGCAGCTATGCAGCGATAAGCAGGCTCCTTGTCAGCATCCTTGCCCTCTCCGTCATTGCTTCGCAATGCCACCTCTCCCAAGGGGAGAGGCTTTTGTCAGATGGTGTGCATCGCGTCGAAAACTTCCTGGCGGGTGAGGCTGATCTGCATCCCCATCTCAGCGGCCAGAGCGTCCATCTTCTGGTGCAGCTCCTCGTGGGAGACGCTGCACTTGGAGATGTCCACCAGCATGATCATGGCGAACATGCCCTGCAGGATGCTCTGGGTGACGTCCTCGATGTTGATGTTCAGCTCACTGCAAAGGCCCGAGACGCGGGCGACGACGCCCACGGTATCGTGGCCGATGACGGTAATGAATGCTTTCATAATTCCTACCCCTTTTTTATCATATTTTTGTTGGACGGCTGGCTCTGCCGGGGCAAAACCACAGGCAGACCGGGCCGCTCTGCTGACAATTCCGCTTCCAGTATAGCAGATTTAACGAATTTTGAACACTCTTTTTGGAAAAAAGAGCAGAGAAAAAGGGCAAAAGAATGTCTATCACCGGCAGAACGTGCAAAAAACCAGATGCAAACTGCCGGGCAGTGTGCTATACTTATCTATAAATATCGCCACAGGCTGAACAAAGGAGAGACAACGATGGAACAGCTTCTGAAGATCCTTGAAGACAATGCCCGGATGTCGGTGGAGGACATCGCGGCCATGCTGAATAAATCCCCCGCCGAGGTGGCGGCTATGATAGACCTGGCCCGGGCGCAGGGTATCATCAAGGGCTACAAGACCCTCGTGGACTGGGAGAAGGCCGGCGTGAACCGGGTGGAAGCCGTCATCGAGCTGAACGTCAGCCCCAAGAAGAGCCGCGGCTTTGACGAAATTGCCGCCACCATCGCCTCCTTCGACGAGGTGGAGAGCGTGCTGCTGATGAGCGGCGGCTACGACCTGCAGCTGGTCATCAAGGGCCAGACCTTCCAGGAGATCGCCCTCTTTGTGGCAAAGCGGCTGTCGCCGCTGGACGATGTGCTGTCCACGGCCACCCATTTCGTGCTCCGCACCTACAAAAAAGAGGGCCGTCTGTATCAGGACGAAGAAATCGATGAAAGAGAGTGCACCGTGCTGTGATGGATTACGATAAACTGATCGCGCCTGCCGCTGCGGCCATGCGCCCCTCCGGCATCCGCAAATTCTTCGACCTCGCCGCCGAGATGCCCGAGTGCATCAGCCTCGGCGTCGGCGAGCCCGACTTCAAGACCCCCTGGGCCGTCCGTGAGGCGGGCATTGAAAGCCTCGAGCATGGCCGCACCCGCTATACTTCCAACGCGGGCCTGAAAGAGCTGCGGGCCGAGATCGCCCGCTACCTCGACCGCCGGATGGGCCTGAAATACGACCCGGCAAAGGAAGTCCTCGTCACCGTCGGCGGCAGCGAGGCCATCGACATGTGCATCCGCACCTTGGTGCAGGCCGGCGATGAGGTCATCATCCCGGAGCCATGCTTCGTCTGCTACGAGCCCATCACCACCCTGTCCGGCGGTGTGCCGGTCCATGTGGCCTGCCGTCAGGAGGATGAGTTCCGCCTCCGGGCCGACGCCCTGAAAGCCGCTATCACCCCGAAGACCAAGCTCCTCATCATGCCCTTCCCCAACAACCCTACCGGCGCGGTGATGGAGCGGGAAGACCTCGAGGCCATCGCGGAAGTCCTGCGCGGCACCAACATCATGGTGCTGTCGGATGAGATCTACGCCGAGCTGAACTACGGCCTGCAGAACCACGTTTCCATCGCCACGCTGCCCGGCATGGCCGAGCGGACGGTGGTGGTCAACGGCTTCTCCAAGACCTACGCCATGACGGGCTGGCGGCTGGGCTATGCCTGCGGCCCCGCGCCCATCATCAAGATCATGACCAAGATCCACCAGAGCGCTATCATGAGCGCCCCCACCACCAGCCAGTACGCCGCCATCACGGCCCTCAAGGACTGCGACGGCGAGATCGAGCGGATGCGCAACGAGTACAATATGCGCCGCCGCCTCGTGGTGAAGAGCTTCAACGATATGGGCCTGAGCTGTTTTGAGCCGCGGGGCGCGTTCTACGCCTTCCCCTGCATCAAGTCCAGCGGCATGAGCAGCGAGGAGTTCTGCACAAAGCTTCTGGAGCAGAAGCATGTCGCCATCATCCCGGGCAACGCTTTCGGTGCGTCCGGCGAGGGCTATGCCCGCGTGTCCTACGCCTACAGCGTGGAGCATCTGATGGAGGCCATCCGCAGCATCCGGGAGTTTTTGAACGAGAACTGTAAGTGAGGAGGAAAAAACCATGCGCGATCGTGTGACGGTCCTGGCCCCGGCCAAGCTGAATCTGGCGCTGGACGTGGTGGGCATCCTGCCCGGCGGCTACCACGCGCTGGATATGACCATGCAGGCCATCTCGCTCTACGAGCGGGTGGTCATCCGCCGCAGCCCCTACCTCGATCTGGCCCTGCCCGGCAGCAATGTCAAGCCCGGCCCGGGCAACACCGCCATCAAGGCGGCGCTGGCCTTCTTCCACTATACGGGCCTGCTGGCGGGTGCAGACATCACCGTCTATAAGAGCGTCCCCGTCCGGGCCGGTATGGCTGGCGGCAGCGCCGACGCTGCCGCTGTTCTGGTGGGTCTGAACGAGCTGTACGGCGCCCGCCTGTCCATGAGCGAGCTCTGCGCTCTGGGTGTCAGCATCGGCGCAGACGTACCCTTCGCCCTCATGGGCGGCACCTGCCGGGTGCAGGGCCTCGGCGACCTCATCAAGGCACTGCCGCCCATGCCCGAGTGCTGGTTCACGGTGGTGATGCCCGGCTACGGCATCTCGACGCCGGAGGCTTTCGCGGCCTACGATAAGGTGGGTAGCAGCGTCCACCCCGACTGCGCCGCTCAGGAAGCCGCCATCCGGGCGGGCGACCTGGACGCTGTCTGTGCCGCTGCCGGAAACGCCCTCGAGGAGTGCAGCGGGGCTAAGGACAACGAAGCCATCAAGGCCGCTCTCCGGGAGGACGGAGCCGTCACCGCCCTCATGACCGGCAGCGGCGCGGCGGTCTTCGGCGTGTTCCGCACCGAAGCCGAAGCCAAAGCCGCAGCCGACGCCCTCCGTGCCCGCTGGCCGCAGGTCTATACGGCCCAGCCCGTCAGGGGAGGGGCTAGCGTAGTAAGAAGGTAAAAGGCTCTCCCTTTGGGAGAGCTGGCGCGTGAGCGCCTGAGAGGGCAAGGCTGCTGGCGGGGAAGCACAGGTGCAGCGCTCGTTTCGCGCTGACAAAGAGCCTGCCCATCGCTGCGCAGCGGCTCTTTCGTGCCGGGCTTGCCCTCTCCGTCATTGCTTCGCAATGCCACCTCTCCCATAGGGAGAGGCTTTGGCAAGTCGGGCCACTTCCTACTGGACGCCCGAGGTGCAATATGGCGCAAAAAAGCGGGCCTCGCTACAGAGGGCAGCCGCTTCTGGACAACGCACCTTGTCAAGCTGCCGCTGGCCTAGACAGCAGGGCACTACAGTCCACGAAACAAATAAGCTTTGCGCGTCCAGAGGAAACTTGACCGGCCTGCCAAGGGCTCCCCCTCTGGGGGAGCTGTCGAGCAAAAAGCGAGACTGAGAGGGTATAACCCTCCTTCCCGTCGGGCATACTGCCCAAAGGAAGGAGGGTCTTTTTGTGCAGACCTTTTATAAAATCTGTCTCATCCTCATGATCGTCGGCGGCATCAACTGGGGTCTTGTGGGACTGTTCCAGTTCGACTTCGTCGGCTGGCTGCTGGGCGGCAGCGCGTCCATCTGGTCACGCATCGTGTTCACGCTGGTGGGTGTGGCCGCTGTCTGCGGCATCCCGGGCCTGTTCACGGACGAGACCGGGGAATAGAGACAAAAGAAAAAGGCTCTCATGCCGGCAGGAAATACGGCACGAGAGCCTTTTTGAAAACCTATAAAGAATCCCGCCCGGTCGTCTGCGGCAATCAAACCTACCCTTGCGGACAGGTGGGTGCTCTGTCTCCGGTTTCGCGCTTCCTCATCGAGCCTCCATGGTCGACCCATGACGGGGAGGTCTGCAATCCACCGACGAACTCCAAGCTCCCGTTGAATGATTAGTAGGATCATATAAACCGCAACAAATCGCGCCGGGCAGGAAGTCTTTGCTGAAAGATCACTCGATCTCGAACTGGTCGCTCAGACGCTTCTCGAACAGCTTGCTGACTTCCAGCAGGGTCTCATCGTCCTCGACCACGTCGAGATACTCGCCCTCGTCGTCCTCGCCGACGCTCAGGATGACCAGCTGAGCGTCCTCGTCCAGATCTTCCTCGTTCTCGGCGTATTCGACAACAGCCAGATAATGCACGCCCTTATGGTCCAGAGCGTCGATCACTTCAAACGTGACCTCATTGCCGTCCTCGTCCTCGAGGGTCATCAGGTCAGGCTGATATTCCTCTTCGGTCTCAGCGGCGGACTTGTTCATATCTTCTGCCATAAGTCACGTTCTCCTGTCAAATATCTAAAAAAAAAAATAGGATAACTGTCACACCCTGCCCGCTGTGCTCCTTCTGAGCCGTGGGTTCCGGGTACGCCTATAGTGTAGCGTTTTTTTGCCCGCTCGTCAAGATGTTTTTCGCATAGAAATCCAATAACAAATTTTCACGCTTTTCCCTCTCGCTTCCCGGGCCGGAATGTGATATACTATAGCGATAGCTTTTGAAAAGCCATCTTTGCTATAATATATGGACAGGGAGGCCCGATCATGAGAGCCTTGAAAAAAATAATGGCGGCACTGGCCCTGACGGCAGTTCTGGCCGGGTGCAGTGCGGACAATATCCTCTCGAGCATCCAGGGCGGGAAGGCCGACACGGTGCAGACGGTCAGTCGCCCGGCTGTGGAGTCGGCAGAGCTGCAGTTCACCCACCCGGCGGCGGGGGACACCATCGCGGTGTTCGATACCTCGGCAGGCGTGTTCAAAGCAGTGCTTTTTCCCACCAAGGCCCCGCAGGCCGTGCAGAATTTCACGACATTGGCCCAGCAGGGCTTTTACAACGGCCTGACCGTCACCCGGGTGGAGAAGGACTTCGTGGTGGAGGCCGGGCAGGGCGCGGACGGCAGAGGCACCACCATCTGGAACGGGAACCGTTTCTCCGCCGAGACCACCGATAAGCTCCACCACTATTCCGGCGCACTCTGTGCCGCAGCAGACGCCTCCGGCGACTGCGCCAGCGTCTTCTATGTCATGGAGACCCTGCCGGGCAGCAGCTCGGTGACGCAGGAGCTCATCGACCAGATGAACGCCGCCGGCTGGCGGGCCGACGTGGTGAACGCCTACCAGACGGCGGGCGGCGCACCCTACCTCGACTACACCGACACCGTCTTCGGGCAGGTGTACGAAGGGATGGAAGTGGTAGACACCATCGCCCAGACCGGCGTGGATGAAGCTCAGCGCCCCACCGAACCCATCACCATCAATAGTGTGAGCATTGAAACGTATCAGTAAAAACAAAAGGGACGCGGAAGCGTCCCTTTCGTTTTGGTGTATCTTTTTGTCGAAAGCTATGATATAATGAAACTGCGGTTCATCCCCGCTATCCTTACGGGAAAGGGGGTGAAGGATGTGGAGTATCTATTTATGTTCTTGGTATCGGTCGCGGCAGATGTTGTAGGACATATTATCTGCAAGCGGTTTGACCGGCACAGCGATGACCGTAAGCCCAACTAAGTGAAAAGCCCCCTTGGAGGTAGGATCTCCGAGGGGGTTTTTCCTTTTTGGGGTGTTGGACGTGGTATTTATGTTCCTGACTCTAGTATACGCGATTTATCGGAGAAGTCAAGCGCCGCACAGAAAATTTACAACCCGCTTGGAGATCTTAGATTTCCCCCGGGTGCTCTTTCCGCCACTGGATGTAGTCGTCCAATATCACCGTCGCGCTCACCGAGTCGAGGATGCTTTTCCGCTTCGCGCCGAAGGTGCCGCTCTCGTCGAGGAGGTCCGCGGCGGCGCAGGTGGTCTGGCGCTCGTCCCACATCCGGACGGGCAGGCCGCTCCAGATCTCAACGGTTTTGGCCAGCTTGCGGCTCTTGCGGGCGCGCTCGCCCTCGGTGCCGTCCATGTTCAGCGGCAGGCCGATGACGATGAGCTCGGCTTCGATCTCCTTTGCCACCTCGCAGACCCTGGCGGCAACTTTGTCCCGGGCCTTGACGGTGATCTGGGGCGTGATGGGGGAAGTCAGGAACTCGGTGCGGTCGCAGGTGGCGAGGCCGGTGCGGCTGTCGCCGTAATCTACTGCTAAAATTTTCATGCAGGTGTCCTCTTTCTGAGATGATTTTTTCTTCATTGTACCACAGAATAGATGTCGCTGCAATTTTGTGGTACAATGGAATAAAAGCACTTGCCCGGCAGGAGCCCTCTCAGTCACGCCGCAGGCGTGACAGCTCCCCCAAAGGGGGAGCCTCTGGCGAGCCGGGTAGGCCCACGCGGGACGAGGAAAGCTTGATTTATCGAAAACAGTAGTGCGCTGCTGTCTGGACTCACGGCAGATTGACAAGGGACGCTTGTCTAGAAGCTGCTGCCCTCTGTAGCAAGGCCCGCCCTTTTGCGCCACAGTGGGCATCAGGCGTCCAGCGCAGAGTGTCCCGGCCTGCCAAGGGCTCTCCCTTTGGGAGAGCTGGCGCGGAGCGCCTGAGAGGGCAAGCCGCCCACGATAAAAAACTGACCCAACGGAGAGATTCATCATGTTAAAACTACTTTTAGGCGGCTCCGGCAGCGGAAAGACCACCCTGCTGTACCAGCGCATCCGGGCGCGGGCCGAGGCGGGGGAGAAGAGCATCCTGCTGGTGCCGGAGCAGTTCACCTCGTCCACCGAGGGCCGCATCCACCGGGAGCTGGGCGACGCGCTGAGCGGACTGGTGGAGAGCTTTTCCTTCACCAGCCTCGCCGAGCATATCCTGTCGGCGGAGGGCGGCTCTGCCGTCCAGACCCTCAGCGACGCGGGCCGGGCCGTGCTGGTGCGCCGCGCCCTCGAGGAACTGCAGGACAATGTCCACTACTACTACCGCCACCGCCGCTCGGCCGCCTTCTGCCAGATGGCCGCCGAGACCATCGACGAGCTCAAGAGCGCGGGTCTCTCGGGCCGGCAGCTCTATGAGCTGGCGCAGGACTGCGGCACCGACAGCGCCAAGCTCAGCGAACTGGCCCTCATCTTTCAGGGCTACGAGACCCTGCTGGCCGGGACAGGCATGGACCCCTCCGACCGGCTGGAGCTGGCCGCATCCCGCCTCGAGGCCGCACTGGCCCGGGGCGAACTGCCGGAGTTCCTGCGGGACAGGGCCGTCTTTATCGACGAGTTCGACACCTTCAACGCCCCGAAAAAGCGGCTGATGGGTGCTCTGCTGGCCTCGCTGCCCACCGTGACGGTGGCCCTCTGCGACGACGGCACCCCCCTCGTGCCGGGGGATATGAGCCTTTTCTCCGGCGCGAAGCAGGTGGCGGCCCAGCTGCGCCAGCTGGCCCGCCGGAACGGCACTGCGGCGGCCGTGCCGGAACTGCTGCGCCGGGATGTGCGCCATGCCGACGCCCCCGGCCTTGCCGCTGCGGCCCAGCTGCTGGCCGCGGGCCGGTGTGACCCGCCCACGGCCTGCCCGGAGATAAAGCTTTTCGCCGCCCCCAGCCGGGAGGAAGAAGCCCGTGCCGCCGCTGCCGCCATCCGCCGCCTCATGCGGCAGGGCGTCCGCTGCGGGAAGGTGGCGGTGGTCTGCCGCGACATCTCGAAATACCGCGCCGCCGTGAAGTACGAGTTCCGGATGGCGGACATCCCCCTCTACTGCGACGAGCCGACGACGCCCGAGTTCAGCGCCCCGGCTACGGCGGTGCGGTGTCTGCTGGCCATTGCCCGGGGTGCAGAGCTGACGGAACAGCTCACCACCCTGGCCAAGACCGGCCTCTGCGCCCTCACCGAGGAAGAGGTCTGCGCCCTCGAGAACTACGCCTACACCTGGTCGCCCAACGCGGCGGCGTGGCGCGCACCCTTCGAGAAGAACCCCCGGGGCTTCGGCGATGCGGAGCCTACCGACGAGGACAGAGAAAACCTCGCCCGGGCCGAAAAGGCCCGCGCCCTTCTCATCACCGCCGCCGACGGCCTGCGCGCGAAGCTCCGCTCTGCCAACGCCGAGCAGATGAGCCGCGCCCTCTACTTCTGCCTGAAGGAGCTGGGCGCGGAGGACGCTCAGGCCGCGCAGGTGGAGGCCATCCGGGCCGAGCGGGGCATCCCCGCCGCCGAGGAAGCCGCCCGGGAGTGGAACGTGGTCATGGGCCTGCTGGACGAGATGGCAGGCCTGCTGGGCGGCCAGAGCGTCACCATCCCCGAGTACGAAGAGCTGTTCGGGCTGCTGCTGCGCTCGTCCGACCTCGGCCACATCCCCCAGACGCTGGACGCCGTGGTGCTGGCCAGCGCAGGCAAGATGCGCCTTGACGCACCGGACTATGTCTTTGTGCTGGGCCTCTCCGAGGGCGAATTCCCCGCCGCGCCCGGCGAGACGGGCCTGCTGACCCACGCCGACCGCGACGCCCTGATGGCGCAGGAGATCGAGCTTCCGGACTGCTTCGAGAACCGGGTGGTCCGCGAGCAGGTCTGCTTTTATAAGGCCCTCACCGCCCCGGCCAGGGGCCTCTGGCTCAGCTGGCCGAAGGGGCAGGGCCAGACCCTCTGCGCCGCCCTCGAGCCCATCGTGGACGTGCTGAGACCGGGTGCGCCGGAACTCGACCTGACCGACCTTGCCGCCACTGCCGCCGACGGCCTCGACGTGCTGGGCGGCGGCTGGCCCCTGACGGAGATCGAGCGCGCCAGCCTCACCGAGGCCCTTCATGCCCCCGGCGGGGCAGAACCCGAGGGCCTCGCCCTCCTGCGCCGGATGGCGGGCCGTAGCCCCCGTCAGGTCAGCGACCTCGAGGCGCTGGAAACGCTGCTGGGCCGGCGGCTCCGCATCTCGCCCAGTCAGCTCGAAAAATACTACACCTGCCGCTACGGCTATTTCCTGCAGTACGTGCTGGGTCTGCGACCCCGGAAGCGGGCCGAGCTTTCCGCCGACCAGAGCGGCACCCTCATGCACTGGGTGCTCCAGATGGCCCTCGACCCCCGCCCCGGCCCCGACAACCCCTGTGCAGGACTGAGACCCTTCCTCGACCTCGACGACGAGGCCATGGCGGCGCTGGCCGGGCTTCTCGTAGATGAGTACGCAAAGCGCTACCTCCCCGAGGACACGGCCCGCTTCGCCTATCTGCTCTCCCGCCTCAAAAAGAGCATGACGGGCCTGCTTTGCTACCTGCGGGATGAACAGCGCCAGTCCAGCTTCAAACCGGTGGCCTGTGAGCTGAAGATCGGCCCCGGCGAGGACGCCGTGCGGGGCCAGACCTACCGCCTCTCCGATGGCCGGACGGTGCAGCTCATCGGCACTGTGGACCGCGCCGACGAGTGGATCGAGGACGACGGCACCCGCTGGGTGCGGGTGGTGGACTATAAGACCGGCACGAAAAAGCTCGACCTGCGGGAAGTCTACTGCGGCCTCGACTGTCAGATGCTGCTCTACCTGTTCAGCCTGACCCGGGACGCCGACGGACGATTCACCGGGGCAGAGCCTGCGGGTGTGCTGTACCTGCTGGCCGACCCGGCCCCCGAGACGACCACCCGGGGCAAGGCCGCCCGGAGCATGGAATACAAGCTGGACGGCCTCGTCCGGGACGAGCAGAAGGTCTTTGAGGCCATGGACGCCGAGGAGACGGGGCGGTATCTGCCCTTCAGCTTCCGGGGCGGTGTACCCAGCCCCTATCAGAAAGAGAAACGCGCCGACAAGGCCAAGCTCTCCCGCATCCAGCTCCATCTGGACGACCTTGTGACCCGGATGGGCGAACAGCTCTACAGCGGCTGCATCGCCGCCGAGCCGCTGGTCACGGGCCGCAGCCCCTGCCGGTGGTGCGACTACGGCTTCATCTGCTGCCATGAGGACGGCATCGGAGAGCGGGCGCTGGACGCCCCTGCAAAGCCTTTTGAACCGGAAGAGAAAAAGGAGGAAGACCAGTGAGCGAGACAAAATGGACCCCGGCCCAGCGTGCCGCCATCGACGACCGGGGCGGTGCGCTGCTGGTGAGCGCCGCCGCCGGCAGCGGCAAGACCGCTGTCCTGACGGAGCGGGCTGTCCGGCTCATCACCGACCCGGAACATCCCGTGGACGCCGACCGGCTCCTCATCGTCACCTTCACCAACGCCGCCGCCGCAGAGCTCCGCGCCCGCATCGGGCAGGCGCTGCTCCGCCGCAGTCAGGCAGAGCCGGGCAGCACGGCCCTCCGCCGCCAGCGGATGCTGCTGCAGAGAGCCCCCATCTGCACCATCGATGCCTTCTGCCTCGACCTGCTCCACAAGCACTTTCAGGCGCTGGACATCCCGCCGGACTTCACCCCTGCCGACCCCGGCAGCGTGGAGATGCTGCGGAACGCGGCCCTCTCCGAGACGCTGGAAGCGGCCTATCAGGATGCGGACTTCTGCGCCTTCGCCGACCTCTACGGCAAGGGCCGCACCGACAAGGCGGCGGGAGAGGCGGTTTTGCAGGTCTATGACTTCCTCCGCGCCCTGCCGGACTACGGGAAAAAGCTGGACAAGATGCTGGCCCCGTGGCAGGACGAGAACGGCTTTGCCCGCACCTGCTGGCATGATATTCTGATGCAGGAGGCCGCCCGCTCTGCCCGGGCCGCGAAGGAGCTGCTCTGCGCTGCGCTGAACGACTGCAGGGAGGACTTCGTGACTGCGCAGGCCGACGCCGAGGCCAGCAAGAAGACCCCTGCCGCCAAGGAAAAGGCTGTGGCGGCAGTGAACGAGAAGTTCGCCGAACCCCTCGAGCGGCTGGAAAACTCCGCCGCCCTGCTGGGCGAGGTGGAGCGTCTGGCTGGGGCGGGGGAATGGACGCCCCTCTACGACAGGCTGACGCCCTACGTCCTCGGCATGGAACAGGCCCCCGGCCTCAAAAATATGAAAAAGCGGCTCACCGGTGAGCACAAGGACGCCGTCAAGACCCGGGCCGACGAGGCCGCGAAGCTCTTTGAGAAGATCGAAGACCTCATCAGCTGCAGCCTCGACGAAGCCGAGCTTGACCGGAAAGCCGCCGAACCCTGCCTCCGCGCCCTCTTTGCCGCCGTGCGGGACTTTGACGCCCGCTTTGCGGCCCGGAAGCGGGAGCGGCGGCTGCTGGAATTCAGCGACTTCGAGCATCTGGCCCTGCGGCTCCTGCGGGACGCCGACGGCCAGCCCACCGAGCTGTGTCAGGGCATCCGGCAGGGCTACGCCGCCGTCATGGTGGATGAGTATCAGGACACGAATGCCCTGCAGGACGCCCTTTACCGTTGTCTGGCCAGCCCGGCAGGGGATGACCTCTTCCTCGTGGGCGACTTAAAGCAGAGCATCTACCGCTTCCGTCAGGCAGACCCCAGCATCTTCCGGGAAAAGCTGGAGAGCTGGCCCCTCCTGCCCGGCGGCGAGGCCCGCCCCCGCCCCGAAGACGGCCAGCCCGGCGAGAACGCCATGCTGGCGCTGGATGCCAACTTCCGCTCTGCCCCGCAGGTGGTGGCGGGCATCAACTTTATCTTCGAACAGCTCATGACGCCTACTTTGGGCGACACGGCCTACGGCGACGGACAGCGCCTCGTCTGCGGCGCACCCGGCGCGTACGAGGGCAGTGTGGAGGCCCACTTCCTGCCCGACGATGCCGCCGAGACGGACGCACAGTATGTCGCCGGCCGCATCGAGGCGATGGTGGCCTCCGGCGAGCCGGTGCGGGACGGCGGCACCACCCGCCCGGTGCAGTACGAGGACTGCTGTGTCCTGCTGGCGGCGAGAGGCGACTTCCCGGCCTACGCCGAGGCCCTGACGGCCCGGGGCATCCCGGTCTACGCCGACGCCCGGGAGAACCTGCTGGACGCGCCCCACATCCGCCCCCTCATCGCCCTGCTGCGGGTCATCGACAACCCCGCGCAGGACATCTATCTCGCTGCCGCCATGCTGGGGCCGATGTTCGGCTTTACGGACGACGACCTCGTCCGCCTCCGGGCCGGGGCGCAGACACCCGATCAGCACACCCGCATCAGCCTCTACGGCGCAGTTTTACAGGCCGTCCAGAGCGGGGCGGAGGATGATTTCACCCGCCGGGTGCAGGCGTTCTACCGGCGTCTGACGGCCCTGCGCCGGATGGCCCGGAGCGTGCCGGTGGAGGAACTGCTGGAAGAAATCTTTGTTTCCACCGGCTACCTCGCCGCCCTCGGTGCCATGGAGAACGGCCAGCGCCGCCGGGAGGACGCGCGGCGTTTCGCCTCCTTCTGCGCCGGGGCGGGCGCGGGCGGCATCTCGGCCCTCGTCCGTGCCATCGACGCGGCCACGCTGGCGGGCTCCACCGGGCAGGAGACTGCCCCCGGCGGGGCGCGGCCCGGCTGCGTCACCATCATGACCATCCACCGCTCCAAGGGCTTGCAGTTCCCGGTGGTGTTCGTGGCCGACACGGCCCGGCAGTTCAACGCCGCCGACACCCGCCAGCCTGTCCTGCTCCACCGCGTCTGCGGCGCGGGCCTCCGCCTTCGTCCCGAGGGCGGCGAGGGGGCCTATAAGACGGCGGCCTACACCGCCCTCTCCACGGTCCATGCCGCCGAGATGCGGAGCGAGCAGATGCGGCTTTTGTATGTGGCCCTCACCCGGGCGCAGGATAAGCTGATCCTGACGGTCCCGCTGGGCATCGGCCGGACGTCCAACCCCTTCGCCAAAGCCGCCGCCTTCCTCGCCGCCGGGGCGGGGGAGACCCTGAACGCTCAGGCGGGCAGCTTCGCCGACTGGCTGCGGGCGGCGCTCCTCGTCCACCCCAACGGCGGGCCTCTCCGCCGTCTGGCGGGGAACCTCGAGCTGCCCTTTGCGGACACCGGGAGCACCATCGCCCTCACAGTGCAGGCCGATGTCCTCCCGCCCGAAGAGGCCCCCGCCGAGGCGGAAGAGCCGCTCCGGCCCGAGGCCGACCCGGCCCTTGTGGAGACGCTGCGGCAGGGCTTCGGCTGGCGGTATCCGGCGGCAGCGCTGGCGGACATCCCGGCCAAGGTCAGCGTGACCAGCCTCGTCCACGCTGCTGAGCAGACCACCCTCGAGCGCCCGGGCTTCCTCTCGAAGGACGGCCTCACCGCCGCCGAGATGGGTACGGCTCTCCATGCCTTCCTCGAGCACGCCGACTTCGGGGCGCTGGCCGCCGTGCGGGACGCAGAGGACGACGCCGTTCTGGCCGCCGTCCGCGCCGAGCGGGAGCGTCAGGCGGCGGCGCAGCTCACGCTCCCCGCCATTGCCGGGAAGCTGGATGTCTATAAGATACTCCGCTTTGTGCGCAGCGAGGCGTTCCGACGCATCTGCGGGGCAGAGGATGTGCTGCGGGAGCTGGCTTTTATCACCTCGCTGCCCGCCGCCGAGGTCATGGCCGCTCAGGGCCGCGCCCTGCCCGACGGCCCTGCCGCCGACGCCGGGGTGCTGGTGCAGGGCATCGCGGACATCGTCCTCGTCTACCCCGACCACCTCGAGCTTCTGGACTACAAGACAGACCGCCGCAAGACTCCTGCCGACTTCGTCCGCGCCTACCGCGCTCAGCTGGAGCTCTACGCAAAGGCCATTGAGAAGCGCTTCGCCCCCCGGCGGGTGACATATAAAGGGATATATTCGCTGGAGCTGGGGGAGCTGATAGAGGTATAAATAAGAAAGCAGGGCGCAAAGCCTCTCCCTTTGGGAGAGGTGTCACCGAAGGTGACGGAGAGGGCAAGG
>ERZ832973.167-NODE-167-length-89911-cov-26.635506_pt1 | contig 89911 bp, 96 predicted proteins | sample MGYA00519950_ERZ832973 | MGnify/ENA primary metagenome ERZ832973 (study PRJEB31850, sample SAMEA3708734) | human gut metagenome | biome: human gut; feature: human-associated habitat; material: faeces | place: China | collected 2014 ... | reverse complement strand
TTGGTACTTCGGGCAGATATGTTCGTTTTTAAATTACAGTTTGCGGAAACTCAAGAGATTTCATGCTTTCGCCGCCTGCCAATATCCCGATAAGCTGATAAAGCAGCGTTGCGTAGAACAACTCTACAAAAGGTGGCAAAAGTATATTCAATATGCTCCTTACGTTCTTTGGAATAGCTCATTTTTCTCACCCCCTTTCTTCCCAGTAGGGGGCTATTACAGCAAACGCCCATGCAGGCATAAAACAGCATAGGCATTTGGTAATATGAGTTATTTAAGCAATTATGATGATTTGTGTATTCATCTTTATGGTCGCAAAATCCCGTTGTATGGAATGGGCTTTTTTTAACAACGAAATAAGGGTATAACTGTGAAAAATGGACATGGCAATTCCTCCTTAATACCACCATAAACATTTTTATCAAATAAAAAAACGGGCGGCTTTGTATTTTAAAGCCGTCCATGAAAAAATTTTGTATGGGAATTATGCTGTACAACGGCTTTTTTCTTTTGACGTCGTGCGGCAATTTAACACAAATATTCAATATTTCCTGACTGTATCTCGGTTATATGTTGTCTAATATATTCTTTAGACCAATCCCACCACTTTAATTTGAGCAATGTATCAATCGTTTCCTCATTAAATCTTTTTCGTATCTGTTTTGCCGGTACACCTCCCACGATTGTATAAGGTGGAACATCTTTCGTTACAACGGCTCGCGCCCCGATAATAGCACCGTCGCCAATCGTAACGCCTGCTAAAATGACTGCTTCATAACCAATCCAAACATCATTTCCGACAACAATATCTCCTTTATTATCCCATGCCTTTGTAATGTCTTTTACGTCTAATCCCCATTCTTCAAAAAAAATGGGAAATGGATATGTTGATAAGGACGATAATGTATGATTTGCACTATTGAAAATAAACTTTGCTCCACACGCGATTGAACAAAATTTCCCAATTATCAATTTGTCTTGATTGATAGGGTATTGATATAAAACATTATTTTTTTCAAAGTCTTTTGGTTCTTTCACAAAATCATTATACATAGTATAATCGCCTACTATGATATTAGGGTTAGTGATAACACTTTTTATACTGTTTCTTTATCTTTTGAACGTGGATAAATTTTCTGCAACATAATGGTTCCTCCCTTATCGCTCTAACGGAAAAGTGAATGTTTGAATACATTCAAAATGGTTATTTTCTACATAATATATGGTTTGCTCTTTGGCAGAATACACGAAAGAAACTCTCGTTGCCCATGCACCATCTTGACGTACATCATAAAGTAAATGAATTGCATCTGAAATTGAAAAATCGGGGCTATATTTTTCTAATTTTTTCAAAGCACGTTCATATCTATCGTCCCCCGGAACGATAAAATCTTTTGTACTTTCCGGCTTCATCAAAGAATAGTTCGTTATCAAGGAATATTGTTCGTATTCTTCTTTATAGCCTATTCCCGGTTCAATGATTAAGACACGTCCATGACTGTCTGATAACATTGCCTGCATGGTTGCGTCCGGTGCATAGGTAACTTGCTTTGACTTTACAATTTGGAGTACCTCATCAAAAGAAATTTGTGCTTTAATAAACTGTTCTGTCAAGTCGGCAATCGTTATACAGTCAGAATTATCTCGATATATTCCGGCAGGATTGTCATGTACATATAACAATGTCCCAACATTTCCATTTCTATTGATACCATGATAAGAGTGGTATATACCGTCCGGTCGTAAAATACCTATATAAAAGCGTTCTTTTTCTTTTATCACTTTATGTTTCCACACTGCAAGGTCAATATCAAAATTAAATCCTGTAATCATGTCATTCCCATTATAAACAAATCGGGTACACATAATAGTTCCCTCCCATGTATTTTAAATATTTCTTCTTTATCATACAGTTCGTTGAAAAATTTTTCTATACTCTATATAATACCGAACCAATCTGTATAAAAATAAGAGGCTGCAACTCGGCAGCCCCTTACCTTACTTTTGATATATAATTTTCCGAACAGCATATAAAGATAGGCAATATTTTTCAGCAAGACAATTTATAGAAATACCGCTTTGATATTCTTGTTTTATCTTCTGATTACGTTGCTCTAATTCTTTCCTATAACCGGAAACTTCTCCCCAACGTTTTTGTTTCTCCTGCTCAACAGGAACATAAATATATTCGCCTTGAACATAATTTTGCAACTCTTTTACCAATGCGTCTGGAAGAATAACTTGTGCATTTTTATATTTCATGCGGGCTTCCTCCTTGATTATGATAGTCAAGTTACAAAGCCAGCATTTATTCTGCGACTATTTTACTCCATGCAACCGTCGCAATCTACTGGCTTTGCATGGAGAAAATCTTTGTTTCTCTTTTTTGTGTTAATAAACATACAAATCACTTCTTTCCCTATGTCTAAAACATTAAGTTCAGATGAATACAGTCTACCATATTCTTAAAACTATATCAATCTTGAGTTTTAATTCTCCTTTGGCATTTTTGCAAATCCAGCGTACTTGGAAGTAAGAAAAACTTTTTGAAAAATTTCTCTCAAAACTTCGGCAAAATCGCTCTGTCCGGTGTTGTAGGTAGTGAGAGGAAAATCAGAGGGTTTGGGATACTTCCCAACAAGCAAAATGCAACGCATTTTCGGAAAAGGGTACTCTTTTCCTATGCTTGCTGAGAAACTTATCACATTACAAATCAAAGAAAGGACGGGAAAGGAATGGAACGGAAACAAAAACAGGAAATAACAGATGATAGGCAGAAACAGGGCAATCCAGCAGATGAAACAGTGATTTATAAAATCGGTGGCACATTCTAGGAAGTGTCTACCTCTTGCGGCGGCTCTGAACCACTTTTTGAAAAGATGAAGCGGCTCATAAAATCAGAAAACCTTAAAACGCCTGCTGACAAAGGAAAAAAAGTCCGCTATAATGATGATAGCAACCTGTCTGTCGGGCGTTCATTACAGGAGGAATGAACATGACAGCAAATACATATAAGCCCGAACAGATAACCGCATTATATGCCCGTTTAAGTCAAGAGGACGCATTGGACGGGGACAGCAACAGCATTGTTAATCAGAAAGCATTTCTGTCAAAATACGCTTCGGATAATGGCTTTACAAATCCGGTATTTTTCATTGATGACGGCGTTTCCGGTGTAACCTTTGACCGACCGAATTTTAACCGCATGATTGCAGAGATTGAAGCCGGAAATGTAGCGACAGTCATTGTCAAGGATATGTCCCGCTTGGGACGTGACTATCTGAAAGTCGGCTACTATACAGAAATCTTTTTCGTTGAAAGAGATGTGCGCTATATCGCAATCAATGACGGCGTGGACAGTGCAAAGGGCGACAATGATTTTACCCCTTTCCGAAACCTGTTTAACGATTTTTATGCCAAAGATACCAGTAAAAAGGTAAGGGCAATCAAGAAAGCGCAGGGCATGGCAGGAGAACATCTGACTAAGCCGCCTTATGGCTATAAGGTAGACCCAAACGACAGAAAGAAATGGATTGTAGACGAAGAAGCCGCCGCTGTGGTAAAGAGGATTTTTGATTTATGTGTTGCCGGAAAAGGACCGTCGCAAATAGCCAAAGTACTTAAAGCAGATAAAGTGCTGATAGCAAAAGCATATTATGCAAAGAAAAAAGGGAAAGCATTGCCCGACAATCCATATAACTGGAAAGACAGCACGATTGTTGGCATTTTAGAGCGCATGGACTACTGCGGGCATACTGTAAACTTCAAAAGCTATTCCAAATCCCACAAGCTGAAAAAGCGTATTCCCACCACAAAAGAACAGCAGGCGATTTTCCGCAACACCCATGAAGCAATCGTTGAGGAAGCTGTCTTTGAACGGGTACAGGAATTAAGGGCAAATAAACGCCGCCCCACAAAGGCAGAGCGGCAGGGAATGTTTTCCGGCTTGGTATTCTGTGCGGATTGTGGAAGTAAACTGCACTTTGCCACCTGCAAAAGTTTTGACGGCTCACAAGACCATTACCGCTGTGCAAGATATAAAAGCAATACAGGAGATTGTACGGCACACTTTATCAGAGAAGAAGTCCTGCGTAAAATCGTTCTCAACCGGATATTTGCCGTAACTGCCATGTTCTATGAGGACATCACTGCTTTTATGGAACTGATACAGAAACAGCGGTTTGATGAGGCAGAAAAAGATATGAAGCGCAAGCGGCGTGAGGTCGGACAGGCAAGAAAACGGATTGCAGAACTTGACCGGATTTTCAAGCGGATTTATGAGGACGACATCAACGGTACAATCAGCCATGAGCGGTTTTTGAAACTGTCCGCAGAATATGAAACAGAGCAGAAAGAACTTACAGAAAAGGTAAAGGCAGAACAACAGGAAGTCGATACCTACGAACAGAATAAAAGTAATTTTGACAGCTTCGCCGCCATTATCCGCAAATATGTGGGAATAACCGAATTAACGCCCACTATCGTTAATGAATTTATCAAAAAAATCGTTGTCCATGCGCCGGAGAAAATAAATGGCAAGCGTTTTCAGAAAGTAGATATTGTCTTTAACTTCGTGGGAGAAATTCATTTACCGACTGACCCGCAGACAGAACAGAAAGAAGCCAATAAACAGGAAAAGACGGCATAGCCCTTGAACGGGGCTATACCGCCAAATTGAAAAATATACTTCCTTGTAACCGAAAATCCTTGATTTACGGGGGGTTTTCTATGTCTGAAATTACTTAAAATGACATCCAGTTTTGAACGTAATATACAGGTAATACACATGTAATATACAAATTAATTTGCTACAATTTCAATTTTTCGCAGTTCTTCCAATAATTCTGATGGCAGTTTATGTGTATATGTTCCTTTGGTTATATCAGATACGGAGTGCCCCATAATCAACTTCACATAATAATCATTTAACTGGTAGCGGTCTGCAAGTGTTGCAAACGTATGCCTGGTATCATGAGGAGTGTGGTCAATTTTTAATTCCTCAATAAGATTCTTCCAGATGGTATTTCTGAACAGGGTATAATAGTAGGCGCCGCCTTTTGTGTTAGGAAACAGGTATTTATTCCCTTTTCTGTAATATCTCTTAAAGAAGGGAAGAATGGCATCGTGGATTGGAACTACCCGATTTTTCCCTGCCGCTGTTTTCATTCCACAGATGACATATTGCTCATCGAAATTAATATTTTTATTTTCAATGTTTAAAAATTCTGATGCACGAAGCCCCGTATAAATTAAAATCAAAATAATATCTATGTACAAAATATCTTTCTTTTGCCAGAGCATCTTGATTTCATCTTCTGTAAAGGGTTTATGCATCTTTTCTTTTGTTTCGGTATAATCCCAGTCACATAAGTCAGCAATATTGATATCCACATATTTTCTCTTCATGGCATATTCGTATACCTGGGAGAGAACTGTTTTGGTTAATACCATAGTGGAATTCGATTTTTCTGATACCTTATCCGCTATTTTTGGGATATCATCAGTCTGGATATTTTTAATTTTCCTGTCTTTAACATCTGAGAAGCGATTGTATGCAAGATTATAGTTTCTTATGGTACTGGCAGTGGGCGGTTTCTTTCTGGACTTCTTATATTCCAACCAGGATTCATATACCTCTTTAAAGGTAGGCTCTTTTATAAGGCTTGTATGCTCTTTTACAGGCATTCCAGAATTGTAGTTGGCCAGAAACATATTGGCTTCCTTGGATTTTTCAAAATAGCCAAGGTATTTATGTTGCCTAAAACGTCCGTTCACCTCCTTATAACCATTGGTAACTCTTACTGCGTAAGGTTTTCTTCGATTCTTGCCTAGATAAACTACTGAACCATAGCCATTTGGATTACGCATAAAATCATCTTCCTTTCTTTCGTGTAAAATTAGGTACAAAAATAACAGCTAACACCAGAATAAATGTTCTGATTGTTAAACCGCTCCGAAGATGATACAATATAGTTGCTCAATATGGTATATCTTCGGATATATGTCAAACCGTCTGGTGCGCCAACACTGGGCGGTTTTTCTTTAGTCTAAAAGTTCTGAAATTGTAATAGCAAGGTTCTGATAAATCCCTACAGTGATAGGCAAAGAAAAAGGTACTATCATAGGAGCAACATCTTCTTCATAGCGGTATATGGTAGTCCGTTCCTTGGATGGGTCAACAATCCAGTATTCCCTGACACCAAAATCAGAGTAGAGAGTATTTTTAGTAGTATAATCCATTTTTCGACTGCTGGGTGAAACAATCTCAATCACAAAATCAGGTGCGCCATTGCATCCCTTGTCTGTAAGCTTGCTTCTGTCGCAAATCACGCTGATATCAGGCTCTACATAGTTTTTATTATCTTCTCCCAAAAAGACAGCAAATGGAGTAGGATAAACCTTGCAGTTGCCAGCATTTTTGAGGATATAGTCTCTTAATGTAGCAGATAATCCCATTAAAATTTCCTGATGGATGCGGCTTGGCGGAGCCATATTATAGATGTGTCCATTAATCAGTTCCGCACGTTCCCCATCTGGAAGAGCGTAGATATCTTCCAGGGTGCAAGTGATTGCTTTGGGTAATGCCATAGTAACAACTCCTTTCATAATTATTATAGTCCGATATAATTTGACAAATACATTTCCTTGACATATAATATACTTAACAAGACAGCCAGTAAGGGAAGTCAAGGCTCCCCGACCTGGTAAATATATAAACTAGCTAAGAATTAGCCGCCTATTTCTTTTCCAGAGAGCAGGGCGGCTATTTCTTATGTGATGTATATGTAAGGATTGCTACGATAAGTAAAGCTGTGTTTACAATCAAGCTTAATTCTTCATATGTACTCATAAGCATCCCCTCCTGTCAAGACTCAGGCAAGGGAACCACAGCCGTCCTACTGGCTGCCTGGGTAAGTATATTATATTGTCAAGGTGTTGCCCCTGTGTTGACAGGGGCGGTTTTTATTTTAGGCAGCTTTGCGGTAGTCCACAACTGCAATCTCTGTGAGCATATTTTTTAATGTTTCCAAAATATGTTCAATGTTCTGTAAGGTAGCCCCATTCAAATATTCTTCACCACACTGGGTACATTTGGTGCATGGAACGTTTTTGATAATGATGTAACAGCCATTATATTCTGTCATATAAGTGGTGGTGGATTTTTCAACATCACCTTTGCAAGAAAAACAAGTCATAATCAATTCTCCTTTCTTGTCTGGAAATCAGCTTCCCATTTCTTAGTATCTGGATAATAGGTAGTTATTAGCCAAAGAGTTTCCAAATTGCTTCCAACAACAACATGCAGGTGTTGATTGTTTACAGAAAGTCCCAGTATCAGACAACTGGGATATGGATAATCAGTTGGATATTGTTCAATTATCTTTCCATTTTGGATACAGGCTATAATATCTGCCATTTTGATTCCACGCTGTTCAAGACGTTTGGCAGCATGGAGTGTAATTTCTATGTTCTCAAGACAACATATTTTACGTAAATCTTCAATGTTTAATTCCATAATAGGCTAACCTCATTTTATTATTACACAATACCAAAGTTTGCTTAATGGATTTTTCAGCCCCCGTAAATCCTTGATTTACGGGGGTTTTTCTATGTCTGAAATTACTTACAACGGTTTTTGTTTAGTCTAATAGTTCTGCAATGGTAATTACTAAATCCTGATAAATTCCTACGGTGATAGGAACAGAAAAAGGAACAATCATAGGCGCAGCATCTTCTTCATACCGATATACAGTAGTTCTTTCTTTGACTGGGTCAACAATCCAGTATTCCCGGACACCGAAGTCAGAGTAGAGAGCATTTTTAGTAGTATAATCCATTTTACGGCTGCTTGGCGAAACAATCTCAATTATAAAATCCGGGGCGCCATGACATCCTTTATCTGTCAGCTTGCTCTTGTCGCAGATTACGCTGATATCCGGCTCTACATAGTTCTTATCATCTTTTCCAATAAATACAGCAAATGGGGCTGGATAGACCTCACAGGAACCTTGTTGCACTTTCACATAGTTGTTGAGAATAAAACATAGTTCCATTAGGATCTTTTGGTGAATACGGTTTGGGGGAGCCATGCTATAGATGCGTCCATCAATCAGCTCCGCACGCTCCCCATCCGGCAGAGCGTAGATATCTTTTAGTGTGTAGGTGATTGCTTTTGGTAATGACATACTGGCAACTCCTTTCAGAATTTAAATACATCTTATGTTCTTTATTCAGATAACGCAGGTATATGCTGTGTATCCATATTGCTCTCCAGGTAAGTATATAGAGAGCGTATCACAAAACAGGTAAAAAAACAATTATTGAAATTCTGTCATATTTTTGCGGAACCACAAGGGCAGATGATTTCGCTGACAGCGGGTATTTTTTCTGGCATCAATGGAGACAGATTGGAAAAAAGATTTCCAAAGTCGGATATAGGGATCTTTTTTGTCTATTTCTTCCTCCATGTAAGATAATTCTTCTTGTGTAATGGGAGTTAAAAAAGACAGGGAGTCTCTGGGATGTACTACAGAGAGCATTCGGGTCTTATCAGTTATCATCCAGTCCTCAGACGGCATCCGGTCTTCAAAATAAGGGGAGAGCAGAGTAAGAACATTACACTTTGGTTCAATCACAGAAAAGAACGCCTTATTGTCCAAGCTGGAAAAACGCAGAAATTCCCGAAAGTGATGACATTCATTGTAAACCTTTCTTTTCAGTTCAAAAACAGCAGCTACCTGTTGCACATGAAGCATATGGAGAATCTGGGAACCAAGGGAAAATCCAAGAACCAGAAACCGGTAAATGCAATCCAGTTTGTGCGGCTGGAAAGACAAAGCAGCAGCATAGATCCATTCATAGGCTTCCGGGGATATTTTTCTTTGGATAGTACGGATAACTTTTTCTGCTTTTTCCTGATTTTTCTCCACATGACGGTATTCGCAGAAAAGCTCCAGATTTCCCACAGGCTCTATAGCCAGACGAATATTAGAATGTCCCAGCCTGGCAGCCCAGGCATCGTAAATACAGGTCATCATAGATTCAAAATCATCCTTACAAGTAAAAACTACCATAAAAATCTCCTTTTTGTTATTGTTAGCAGATTATAATTGACCGGATAAGGTTTTTTGCTGGTCTTCCACTGTGGGAGGAGCCGGGAGAAAACCGTCATCAAAAAGAGAAAGCTGCTGATAGGTGGAAGAAGCCCCCAATTCCTTGGAAATCAGGGAATCTCCATAAGTGAGCTGTCTGGTGATGAAATTCTCTTCTATGGGGATGCGGTAAAGCATACGCCCATTGCAGGTAATGAAATACTGAGCTCTTTTTAATACCACGCCCATGCGTTTCAAAGAGGTAAAATCCAAAGAACCTGAGCGGCGCGCCTGGATAATGCGCCAGGCAGACTTTGTACCGATTCCCGGAACTTTTAATAAATCACTGTAGGAAGCAGAAAGAACTTCTATTGGAAATAATTCCAGATGTCCAAGAGCCCAGTCACATTTTGGATCCAGAAGGAGATTAAAGTTTGGTCTGGTGGGATTTAATAAATCCTCTGCATGAAAACCATAGTAGCGCAAAAGCCAGTCTGCCTGATAGAGACGGTGTTCCCGGAGAAGTGGTGGTGCAGTATCTAAAGAAGGCAGAGCACTGTCCTGGTTCAAGGGTACATAGGCAGAGAAAAAGACTCTTTTTAAATCAAATTGCTGATACATGGTTTGTGTAACTTTTAAGAGCTCATAATCATTTTCCGGTGTTGCGCCAATGATCATCTGGGTACTCTGGCCGGCAGGAACAAACGGGCTTGTCTTGGAAGCGGGAAGAGTTTTTCGGTTTTGGTTTTCAGCAGTGGTTCTGTCCTCTAAGGGTGTCATACTTTTAGAAAAAATGCTGCCTGAGAGATAACGATTTCCATAATGGCGCTCCATGGAGGGAGACTGGCCAAGAGCCAGACGGTGACTGACAATCTGATTCTGAATCTGTTTCATAGGCTTTAAAATGGCCTCATGGGTTTTGCCAGGAGCCAGAGTATGGAGGCTGTCGGCAGTGGGCAGTTCCATGTTCACACTCATGCGGTCTGCAAGATACCCAACTTCTTCAATAATAGCAGCATCCGCTCCTGGTACAGCTTTTGCGTGGATGTAACCACGAAAATGATATTTATTCCGAAGGAGATAAAGAGTTTCATACATAAGTTCCATGGTGTAGGTGGGATTTTTTAAAACACCGGAACTTAGAAACAGACCTTCAATATAATTCCGCTTATAAAATTCTATGGTAATATTGCATAGCTCTTGCGGGGTAAAGGAAGTCCTGGGCTTATCGTTAGAGCGGCGGTTCAGGCAATATTTGCAGTCATAGACACATTCATTGGACAACAGGACCTTTAACAGAGAAATACACCGTCCATCTGCGGAAAAGCTATGACAGATTCCGCTGGCACAGGAATTTCCAAGGCTCTGGGACTTGCCCTTGCGGTTCACACCGCTGGAGGTACAGGCTACATCATATTTTGCAGCATCAGATAAAATATTCAGTTTTTCTTCTAAAGTCAGTTTTGTGGAAGGATTCATAACACACACCTCTTGAATCGAATATATGTTCTGCTTTTATTATAAACAGGTAAAATGAAAATGTCAAGAACAAATGTTCGCATGTTCTGATTTAAACTCTGGTTACATATAATATAGCAATATGATTAAGGGGGTATTTTATGGATACATATAATATTTATAAAGACATACAGGCACGTACAAACGGGGAAATTTACATAGGAGTAGTTGGACCTGTCCGCACCGGAAAATCTACTTTTGTCCGCAGATTCATGGAACTGGCAGCACTGCCCAATATGGAAGAAAATCAGAGAAAGGAAGTAAGAGACCAGCTTCCGTTAAGTGGTTCCGGCAAGCTGATTACCACCGTAGAGCCCAAATTCATTCCAAAAGAAGCGGCCAGAATTCAGATCGGAGAGGATGTAGATGCCAAAATCCGTCTCATTGACTGCGTGGGCTTTCTGGTGCCGGATGCAGCAGGAAATATGGAAGATGGAAAAGAGAGAATGGTAAAAACACCATGGTTTAGCTATGAAATTCCCTTTCATCAGGCAGCGGAGACAGGAACCAGAAAAGTCATTGAAGAGCATTCCAGTATTGGTTTTGTATTGACCTGTGACGGTTCCTTTGGAGAAATTTCAAGAGAGCAGTTTGTGGAGAGTGAAGAGAAAACCGTAGCGGAATTAAAGAAAACAGGAAAACCATTTCTGATTCTTGTGAATTCCCAGAAACCTTATAAAGAAGAGACACTCAAACTGGTGGAAGAACTGAAAAAGAAGTATGATGCAGGGGTTTTGAGCCTGAACTGTGAACAGCTTCGCAAAGAAGATGTTTCCAGGATTCTGGAAAAATTGTTATATGAATTTCCTGTAGTACAGATGGAATTTTACATTCCGAAATGGGTGGAAATGCTGCCTCCAGATCATTATGTAAAAGAAAGCCTGCTGGAAGAAGTAAAAACCTGTATGGAGAAAGTGAAGTATGTAAAGGATGTGCCAAAGGATCCTTTTTCCATAAATTGTGAGTATGTATCAGGAATGATTCCTGAAAAAATTGATTTGTCCAGCGGAAAAGTGCAGGTACGTGTGGAGATGGATGAATCCTGGTATTATGAAGTGCTAAGTGAAATGACAGGAGTAGAAATTTCGGATGAATATGAATTAATTCATACCATGCAGGAGTTAGCTGCCATTAAGAAGGAATATGTAAAGGTACAGGGCGCGATTTCCTCTGTGCATGGGAAAGGATATGGGGTGGTGACACCGGATAAGAGTGAAATTAAACTGGAAGATCCGGTGGTCATCAAGCAGGGCAGCAAATACGGGGTAAAAATCAAGTCTGTCAGCCCTTCCATTCATATGATACGGGCAAACATTGAAACAGAAATTGCCCCCATTGTAGGCAGTGAGGAACAGGCCAGGGATTTGATTACTTATATTAAAAACAGTGAAGAGCGAAAGGAAAGCATCTGGCAGACCAATATTTTCGGAAAATCCATTGAGGAATTGGTAGAGGATGGTATTCATACAAAGCTGGTACAGATCGGAGAAGAAAGTCAGGTGAAACTTCAGGACACCATGCAGAAAATTGTGAATGACAGCAAAGGCGGTATGGTATGCATTATCATTTAATATCGGGTTTGCGTTGACTTTTTACTACAAAAATTATATAATAAACAAGAAAAAACAAGGAAAAGAAACTGAACATTTTTTTGGAAGCAGGTGAAATTCCTGCGCAAGTCCGTTACTGTAGAGCCAGATACAAGAAATGTTCTGAGTAAAAAGGGAATCTGCGGCAACCGGATACCTTTGAAAGTAAGATGTGTATGATTGAAAGGTCATTTTGAATCCGTTGTCCAGTGGTGGCAGCGGATTTTTTTTGAAACAGGAAGACAAGAGCCTGTTTCCATAAGAAAAGTGAGGGCTACATGGCACATAAAACAGGGCTGGAAGAATATTACAGCATAAAGAACAATCAGAAAATGCGTTTTGGCTATACCACAGGGTCCTGTGCAGCGGGAGCGGCAAAAGCGGCTTCCAGAATGCTTCTGGAAGATTCCAGAATATCCCAGGAAACCTTAATGACACCAAAAGGAATTTTGCTGAATCTGGAAATTTTGCATACAACAAGGGGAAATAACTGGGTTTCCTGTGCAGTGAAAAAAGATGCGGGAGACGATCCGGATATTACAGACCAATTAGAAATTTTTGCAAAAGTAGAGAAAAGCGCACAGCCGGGAATCTGGATTCAGGGCGGCGAAGGTGTGGGAACTGTGACCAGAAAAGGACTGGAGCAGCCTATAGGAAGTCCGGCTATTAACAAAGTCCCCCAGGCTATGATACGAAAAGAGCTGGAAGCCTTGTGTCAGAAACAGAACTATCCGGGAGGACTTGTAGTGACGATTTCGGTTCCAAAAGGACAGGAGATTGCCGGAAAAACTTTTAATCCAAGACTGGGAATCCAGGGGGGAATTTCTATACTGGGAACCTCCGGAATTGTGGAACCTATGAGCGAGGCTGCGTTAATTAAAAGCATTCAGGTAGAAATGCGCCAGAAGGTAGAAAACGGAGCAGAGTACCTTCTGATTACGCCTGGAAATTATGGGGCTGCTTATGTAAAAGAACATATGGAGCTGCCTTTTGAAGAGAATATAAAATGCAGCAATTATGTGGGGGAAACCATAGACATGGCGCTTGATATGGGCGTAAAGGGAATTTTGTTTATTTCTCATATTGGAAAGTTTGTAAAGGTGGCGGCGGGTATTATGAATACTCATTCCAGAAGTGCAGATGCCAGGGCAGAAATTTTAGCGGCAAATGCCATAAGAGCCGGTATTTCCCTGGATAGAGCGAAAAAGATTCTGGATACCATTACCACAGATGAGGCGCTTAATATTATCAAAGAAGAAGGGCTTTTACAGCCGGTTATCAAAGAATTGACAGACAGGATTTTGTATTACTTAAATCATAGAGCTTATGACAGAATGCTGTTAGGAGCAGTTTTGTTTTCCAATGAGCATGGGTATCTGGGAGAAACAGAGCATGTAAAAGAATTGGAGAGACTTTTAAAAGAACAGAAAAATTTGCTTACAAAGGAGGAACAAAAATGAGCGGAAAGCTGTTTGGACTGGGGGTAGGACCGGGAGATCCGGAACTTCTGACCATCAAGGCCCTGAGGCTGATAAAGGAAAGTGATGTGATTGCAGTACCGGGAAATGTAACACAGGAAAGTGTGGCTTATCAGATTGTAAAGGGGGTTTACCCGGAACTGGATGAGAAATATTTAATCCCCATTCCCATGCCTATGACAAAAGACCCTGCGGTCTTGGAGGAAAATCACAACAAGGCGGCTCAGCAGGTAGAAAGTTTTCTGCGGGAAGGAAAGCAGGTGGCATTTTTAACACTGGGAGATCCAACGGTATATTCCACCTATTTGTATGTACATAAACGCATTCTGGAAAAAGGATATGAGGCAGAAATTGTAAGCGGTATTACATCTTTTTGCGCAGTGGCAGCAAGGCTGAACATGGGGTTGGTGGAAATGGCAGAGCCCCTTCATGTGATACCGGCTACGTATAATGCCAAAAATATGGATGAGGTGCTGAAACTTCCAGGAACCAAGGTGTTAATGAAAACAGGAAGAAAGATGGAACAGGTAAGAGAGAGTATTGTAAACAGCGGGCAGAAGGCAGTAATGATTGAAAACTGTGGAATGCCTGATGAGAAAATTTATGAAACAGCAGAAGCAATACCAAAGCAGGCGGGATATTATTCCCTGATTATCGTAAAAGAACAGTAGGAGAGAAAAACATGATACATTTTGTAGGAGCAGGAAGCGGTGCGGCGGATTTAATAACTCTAAGAGGCAAGAAATTTCTGGAGGAAGCAGATGTTGTGATTTATGCCGGCTCTCTGGTAAATCCGCAGCTTTTAGAATATACAAAACAAAGCTGCAATATTTATAATAGCGCAAAAATGACTTTGGAAGAGGTGCTGGAGGTCATGACAGCGGCAGAGGAGGAAGGAAAGACAACGGTGCGTCTGCATACAGGTGACCCTTGTCTGTACGGGGCTATCAGGGAGCAGATGGATGTGCTGGATGAGAGGGGAATTGCTTATGATTACTGTCCGGGAGTCAGCTCTTTTTGTGGAGCAGCTTCTGCTTTAAATCTGGAATATACCCTTCCTAATGTGTCTCAGAGCGTGATTATTACACGCATGGCAGGCAGAACACCGGTTCCGGAAAAGGAGAGCATTGAATCCTTTGCAGCGCATCATGCAACCATGGTGATATTTTTAAGCACAGGGCTTTTGGAAGAACTGTCAAAGCGGCTTATAGAGGGCGGTTATGAACCAGATACACCGGCTGCCATTGTGTATAAGGCAACCTGGGAGGATGAAAAATCTTTTGTCTGTACTGTGGAAACACTGGCACAGACAGCCAAAGAAAATGGAATTACCAAAACAGCGTTAATGATTATCGGAGATGCAGTTGCGCATAACAGTTATGAGCGTTCTAAACTGTATGACCCGGGATTTACAACAGAGTTCCGCAAGGGTACGGATTAGGAGTGAAAAAATGAAAGTAGCAATCATCAGTTTTAGCCGTTCAGGCTACAGATTGAGTGAAATGATTTATTGGGTGTTAAAAGAAAGAGATTACGAAGTAACCTCTTATACAAAAAGCAAGTATACGAAAAAAATTCTGGATGAATCCCAGTTAGACGAAGAAGCCAGGGATTTCCGCAATACCAGAATGTTTTCCAATCCAGTGGATGAATCCATGAAGGAATGGACCAAGCGGCGTTTTGAGGATAGTGATGCCATCGTGTTTATTGGCGCCTGCGGCATTGCAGTCAGAAGTATTGCGCCCTTTGTTAAGAGTAAGAAAATAGACCCGGCAGTGGTTGTGGTAGACGAACAGGGGAAATTCGCTATTTCTCTGCTGTCAGGGCATATAGGAGGCGCCAATGAGCTGGCAGAGGAAGTGGCAGAGATTGTTCATGGACAGCCGGTGGTTACTACTGCAACGGATTTGAACGGAAAATTTGCAGTGGATGTTTTTGCCAAGAAAAACAACTGCTTTATTTCTGATATGGAACTGGCAAAAGAAATCTCCGCTGCCCTGCTGGCTGGAAAAGAGGTAGGCTTTGCCAGTGATTTCCCATGGATGGGGGCCATCCCGGAGGAGTTGAAGCTCTATGAGGAAGGCAAAGAGAATCCGGAAATCGGAATCTGTGTTTCCTCCGGTTATCTGGAGCATCCTTTTGTCCATACCCTGTATTTGATTCCAAAGGTCATTACAACAGGTGTGGGCTGCAGAAAAGGAACACCAAAAGAAGTTGTGGAACAGGTAATCCGAAGAGCCTGTGATGAGGTGCTGGTACCGTCCATTGCTATGGAACAGGTGGCAAGTATTGATTTAAAAGCCAAAGAAGAAGGCATTCTGGAGTATTGCAGGGAACGGAATCTTCCGTTTGTTACGTATACTGCAGATGAGTTAAAAGAAACAGAGGGCGTCTTTACCCCTTCTGATTTTGTGGAAGAGATAACAGGAGTTGACAATGTCTGCGAAAGAGCTGCCTTGCTTGGCAGTTCCAGGGAAGGAAACGGACGTCTGATTCAAAGAAAATATGCCAGAGACGGTGTTACTGTGGCACTGGCAATGAAGAAATGGAGTGTGAACTTTGAGTAAATTATATGTTGTAGGGATTGGACCTGGAGCCTACGAAAAAATGACCATGGAAGCTTGTGAAGCTTTGAAAAACAGTGATGTTATTATTGGATATACGGTGTATGTGGATTTAGTGAGAGACCATTTTCCGGGAAAAGAATTTCTGACCACACCTATGAAAAAAGAAGTGGATCGCTGTGTTCTGGCTTTTGAGGAAGCGAAAAAAGGAAAGACTGCTGCTATGATTTGCAGTGGGGATGCCGGAGTGTATGGCATGTCTGGCCTTATGTACGAAGTCGGTGTGAATTATCCGGAGGTAGAACTTGAGATTATTCCGGGAGTAACGGCTGCCACTGGTGGTGCCGCAGTTCTTGGCGCGCCTTTGATTCATGATTTCTGTGTGATTAGCTTAAGTGACCTTTTAACTCCATGGGAGAAAATTGAAGCCCGTCTTCTGGGAGCTGCCCAGGCGGATTTTGTTATTTGTCTGTACAATCCTTCCAGCAAGAAGCGCCATGACTATCTGGAAAAAGCCTGCAATTTAATGCTGCAGCATAAATCTCCGGATACGGTCTGCGGAATTGTGGGAAATATTGGAAGAGAGGGAGAAGAGGCCCGGGTTATGACCCTGGAGGAGCTGAAAACTACTCAGGTGGACATGTTTACAACGGTATTTATCGGCAACTCTCAGACAAAAAATATCGGGGGAAAGATGGTGACCCCAAGAGGCTATAAGAATGTGTAAAGTAATGGTTTTTGCCGGTACAACAGAAGGAAGAGAGCTTGCTGAATTTCTGGCAGGAAGAGAAATACCGGCACATATTTGTGTGGCAACGGAATACGGAGAACAACTGCTTCCCAGGGGAAAAGGTCTGGAGATTTCTCATGAGCGGCTTACTGCAGAAGATATGGAAAGTCTGATGAAGAAAAAGGGAATCCGGATGGTTCTGGACGCAACCCATCCCTATGCAGCAGAGGTCACAGCAAATATCAAAAGCGCCTGTGAACATGCGGGAGTTTCTTATGTGCGGGTTCTGCGGGAAAATCAGAAGGACAACCATATGGGAGACTGCGTTTATGTAGACAGTGTAGAAGAGGCTGTGGCATTTCTGGAACATACCAGTGGTAACATCCTGGCTGCCACAGGAAGTAAGGAAGCTGCAAAGTATACAGCTTTAACAGACTATGGACAGCGGGTATTTTTAAGAGTCTTATCCTTGCCAAATGTGGTGAAGCAGTGCCAGGAGCTGGGCTTTCAGGGAAAAAATTTAATCTGTATGCAGGGGCCTTTTTCACTGGAATTAAATGAGGCAATGCTCAGGCAGTGGAACTGTAAGTATCTGGTGACCAAGATGTCCGGAAGCACCGGAGGATTCTGGGAAAAGACAGAAGCAGCCAGAAGATGCGGCTGTACGCTGGTGCTTATTGGACGTCCGGTAAAAGAAGAGGGAATTTCTGTGACTGCCTGTAAACAACTACTGTGCAGAGAATTTTCCTTGAAATCCCAGGCAGAAATTTCTCTGGTGGGAATCGGCATGGGCAGCAGCAAGAGCAGAACCCTGGAAGCTCAGACTGCCATAGAAGAAGCAGATTTATTAATCGGAGCGAAGCGTATGATTGAAGCCTGCCAAAGACCGGGACAGGATTGCTTTGTGGAATACAACAGTGAGAAAATTGCGGCTTATATTGCAGAACATCCCGAATATGAAAAAGTGGCAGTGGTGCTTTCCGGAGACCCGGGATTTTGCAGCGGCGCAAAAAAATTGCTGGATGTACTGGGAGAGAAGGTAAAGGTCATTGCCGGTACCTCTTCGGTATCTTATTTTATGAGCAAGCTTCAGAAATCCTGGGATGACGTACTGCTTACCAGTGTACATGGAAAAGAAAATAATCTGCCTGGCATGATAAAACGCCACAAAAAGGTTTTTGCTATTTTTGGAACCAGGGATGGCATTCAAAATCTGGCAAGGGACTTAGTTACATGGGGCATGGAGGATGTCATGCTTTATACAGGAGAACGTTTGTCCTATGAAAATGAAGTTCTGAAAACGGGAAAACCGGAAGAATTTCTGGATTATGAGGCAGATGCTTTAAGTGTGGTTTATGTGGAAAATCCAAAGGCAGAACCAGAAAATGCCACCCACGGAATCCCAGATGAGGAGTTTTTAAGAGAAAAAGTACCTATGACCAAGGAAGAGGTACGGACAGTATCCTTGTCAAAGCTTCAGTTAAAAGAAGATTCCGTTTGTTATGATGTAGGAGCCGGAACAGGTTCCGTATCTATTGAGATGGCAAAAAGAGCCTGGAAGGGAAGAGTTTTTGCCATTGAGAAGAAACCACTGGCAGTAGAACTTCTAAAGAAAAACAGGAAAAAATTTGCAGCAGAAAATCTAGAAGTCATAGAAGGCATGGCGCCAGAGGCTTTGGAGGATTTAGAAACGCCTACCCATGCCTTTATTGGCGGTTCATCCGGAAATATGGAAACCATTTTAAATCTGCTTTTAAATAAAAACCCGAAGGTTCGTATGGTAATTAATTGTATTGCCCTGGAAACCGTAGCAGAAACCCTGGCATGTCTGAAAAAGCTGCCGGTTAAAGAAACGGAAATCTTGCAGCTGGCAGTAAGCAAGGCAAAAACCGTAGGGGCTTATCATATGATGCTGGGTGAAAATCCTATTTATATTATTTCCTGCACAGGGGCAGGTCACTGAGAATAGAAAGGAAGAACAGTCATGAGTACACCGCGTTTTTTATTAACTGCAGGCGCCAGCGGAAGTGGAAAAACCCTGATTACCTGTGGGATTTTGCAGGCGTTTCAGGACAGAGGACGAAAGGTGGCATCCTTTAAATGCGGACCGGATTATATTGACCCCATGTTCCACACCAGGGTAATTGGAACAAAATCCAGGAATCTGGACACCTTTTTTACAGATGGTGATACTACACGTTATCTGCTGGAAAGAAACAGCAGAGACTGTGACCTGGCTGTGATGGAAGGGGTCATGGGATATTATGACGGGGTAGGCGGAACAACGGTACAGGCCAGCGCTTATGATTTGGCAAGGACAACCAGTACACCAGCAGTTCTCATTGTAAACTGCAAGGGTATGAGCGTTTCTATTTTGCCTTACATCAAAGGGTTTCTGGAATTTCAGCCGGACAGCCAGATAAAAGGTGTTCTGCTAAACCAGATGTCCCCCATGCTGTATCCAAGAGTCAAAAGCATGATAGAAGAACAGCTGCAGGTGAAGGTCTATGGATATGTTCCCAAGGTAGAGGATTGTGTGATTGAAAGCAGACACCTGGGGCTGGTGATGCCACAGGAAGTACAGGGATTCCAGGAAAAATTAAAGAAACTGGCTGCTGTTTTTGAGAAAACCGTAGATTTAAACGGGCTTCTTTCCCTGGGGGAGACAGCGCCGCCTCTTACGATTTCAGAAGAAGCAAAACAACGTTTGGAGCAGCCGGAACAAACCGGGAAATCTTTGCGCATTGGTGTGGCTTGTGACCAGGCATTTTGCTTTTTCTATGAAGATAATTTTCAATTTTTAAGGGACAGAGGTGCAGAACTGGTGTTTTTCTCACCTGTGAAGCAGAAACATTTGCCGGAAGAGCTGGATGGACTGCTTTTGTATGGTGGTTATCCGGAACTGTTTGGAAAGCAGCTGGAAGAAAATGAGACCATGAGAAAAGACATTCGGCAGGCGCTTGAGAAAAATATGCCCCTTATGGCAGAATGTGGAGGTTTTATGTATCTTCATGAGTATTTTGAAGATATGCAGGGACAGGCATGCCGGGGAGTGGGCGTGATTTCGGGAACTGCTTACCGCACCGGGAAACTTTCCAGATTTGGTTATATTCAGGTACAGAGTAAAAGCGGAACTGTTTTCGGGCAAGAAGCTGGTATGAGTCCGGCTCATGAATTTCACTATTTTGATTCCCCTAACAGCGGGGAAGACTGCTATGCCAAAAAGCCAAACAGCAGCAGGGGATGGGACTGTCTTCACAGTACAGAGACTATGCTGGCGGGATTTCCACATTTTTATTATTATGGAAATCCAAAACCGGCAGAGGCATATCTGAAATGCTGCCAGAACTACCAGAGAGCAAACAAAAGGAGGACATAACATGAAATTACAGGAAACAATAGAGAAAATCCGTCCTTTGGATGAGAACGCCATGGAATGTGCCAGGAAACACTGGGACAGCATTGCACATCCTCTTCACAGTCTTGGAAAACTGGAAGATATGGTGGTGCAGATTGCAGGGATTACCGGAACTTCTAAGGTACAGGCAGACAAAAGGGTTTTGGTACCCATGTGTGCAGACAATGGCGTGGTAGAAGAAGGGGTAACTCAGACCGGACAGGAAATTACCGCTTTAGTAGCGGAAAACTTTCTTTGTACCAAGGCAGCCTCCAGCATTATGTGCAAAAGCGTGAAGTGCGATATTTTTCCTGTAGATGTGGGAATTGCCACAGATGTCAGTATTTTAAACAGAAAAATCGCCTATGGAACAAAGAACATGACCAAAGAACCTGCCATGACCAGAGAGCAGGCCATTCAGGCTGTGGAAACTGGTATTGAAGTGGCACAGATGATGAAAGAGAAGGGCTATCAGATTATTGCCACCGGGGAAATGGGAATTGGAAATACCACCACCAGCAGCGCAGTGGCAGCAGTGCTTTTGCAGCTTCCTGTGGAAAAAATGACAGGGCGGGGGGCCGGTCTTTCTACAGAAGGACTTAACCGGAAAATCCAGGCCATTAAAAAAGCCCTGGACTTACATAAACCAAACCAGGAAGATCCCATAGATGTTCTAGCAAAAGTGGGAGGTTTTGACCTTGCTGCTATTGCCGGCCTTTTCTTAGGAGGAGCGGCTCTTAAAATGCCAGTGGTCATTGATGGCGTTATTTCTGCTACCGGAGCTTTGGCAGCAGCAGCCCTGTGTCCTCTTTGCAAAGACTATATGCTGGCATCCCATGTGTCCAAGGAGCCTGCCGGAACCCTGCTTTTGGAGGCCTTGGGAAAAGAAGCGCCTCTGCACTGTGATATGTGCCTGGGAGAAGGAACAGGCGCTTTAAATCTGTTTCCTCTTCTGGATACGGGACTGGCAGTTTATCATGGAATGGGTGATTTTGGAAACTGGGGCATGGATGCTTACGAACATTTACAGTAACAGAGGGCAGCACAATGATGATTTTAATTACCGGAGGCAGCGGAAGCGGGAAATCTGCCTATGCAGAACAAAAGATTCTGGAATTTGGAGCTTTGAACCGCATCTATATTGCCACCATGTATCCTTTTGATGAGGAAAGCCATAGAAGAATTAAGCGCCACAGAAATATGCGGGCAGAAAAACAATTTTCCACCATAGAATGTTATACAGGATTAAAAACACTTACCATTCCAGAGCATTCCTGTGTTCTGCTGGAGTGTATGTCCAATCTGACTGCCAATGAAATGTTTCAGGAAGCAGGAGCAAAAGAGCATACAGTAGAAGAAATTTTGGCAGGGGTAAAGGCGTTAAAAGAACAGGCAGAACACCTGATTATTGTAACCAATGAAATTTTTTCAGATGGAATAGAGTATGACCGGGAAACCAGAACGTATCAGGAATATCTGGGGCAGATTAACCGGTATCTGGCCAGAGAAGCAGACCAGGTAACGGAAGTGGTGTATGGTATTCCCCTCCATTGGAAACAGAAAGAAGGACAACATCATGAAACAGCTATGGAATAGTTTTAAAATTGCCTTTTCCATGTATTCCAAAATCCCAATGCCAAAAAGTCAGTGGACAAAAGAAAATATGCGGTATATTATGTGTTTTTTCCCTTTGATCGGGGCAGTTATCGGAGGCCTTACCTGGCTGTGGGGAATCTGGGGTATGGAACTGGTACAAAGCAGGCTTCTCTATGTCATCCTTTTGGTGCTGATTCCTGTTTTTGTAACAGGAGGGATTCATCTGGACGGGCTTTTAGATACAGCAGACGCTTTGAATTCTTATCAGCCAAGGGAACGGAAACTGGAAATACTAAAGGATTCCAATGCAGGAGCCTTTGCTGTGATTACCGCTTTGGTATATTTTCTTTTGTATCTGGGTGTTTACAGTGAAATGACTGTGAAAAGCCTTCCTGTGATTTGTGCAGGATTTGTGTTATCCAGAGCAATGGGGGCATTTTCTATTGCTGCGTTTCCCATGGCTAAAAATACAGGGCTGGCTGCAACCTTTTCTGATGGAGCGCAGAAAACCTGTGTGAAAATCACCTCCCTGTGTTATGCAGGCATTGTGATATTGTTTATGCTGTGGTATGAGCCTGTTTTGGGAATCTGTGTTTCTACAGGGGCAGCTTTGGAATACTGGTATTATTATAAAATGTCCAAAAAAGAATTTGGAGGCATCACCGGAGATCTGGCTGGCTTTCACATGCAGATTAGTGAGCTGGTGATTGCAGTGGCCTGTGTAGTTGGAGAAATCCTTTTAAGAGTATTATAAGGGAAAAGGAGAAGAATACCATGAAACTTATTATTGGCGGTGCGTTTCAGGGAAAAAAAGAATATGCAAAACAGCAGTTTCAGATTTCACAGGAAAAAATGCTGGATGGGGCAGAGGCATCTTATGAGGCACTGTTTCAGTGTACCTGTATGTTTCATTTTCATGAATGGATAAAAAGGGGACTACAGGAAAACTGGAATCTGGAACATCTAGGAGAACGTCTGGCTTTGGAAAATCCTCAGGTGATACTCATTACCAATGAACTGGGATATGGAGTGGTTCCTGTGGATGCTTTTGACCGGAAATACAGAGAAACCACAGGGAGAATCTGCACGGACCTGGCAGCCAGATGCAGCCAGGTAATCCGGGTATCCTGTGGCCTTGGGATGGTGATTCAAGATGCTTAACATGATTTTAATCCGTCATGGAAAGACCTATGGGAATACCTTGAAGCGCTACATCGGAGGCAGGACAGATGAGTCTCTGTGTCAGGAGGGCATCCATCTTTTACAGGAAAAGACTTATCCAAAGGCCTCCTTTGTGTATGTAAGCCCCATGAAACGGTGCAGGGAAACAGCAGCCTTGCTTTATCCCGGTATTCCCACAGAAGTTTGTGAAAAGCTGCGGGAATGTGATTTTGGAATTTTTGAGAATAAAAATTATGAAGAATTAAATGGAAGTCCGGCCTATCAGGCCTGGATTGACAGCAATGGGACCCTGCCTTTTCCAGAGGGAGAGTCTCAGGAAGGCTTTCAAAAACGGTGTGGAGAAGGATTTGCAGCCTGTGTGGAAGATGCACTGCGTCATCAGAGAACTCAGGCTGCCATGGTGGTTCATGGAGGAACCATTATGAGTATTCTGTCCAGATATGCCCTGCCAAAAGGCAGGTATTTTCAGTGGCAGATTGAAAACGGAGAATATTACCAACTGACCATAGAATCTTCTGTGTGGAAACAGGAGGGGAGAATCAGTCTGGTGGAGAAAGGACTATAGAGCAATGTTAAAATGGACAGCACTGGCCCTGGTTTTGGGCTTTTTCATAGATTTGCTGGTAGGAGATCCCAGATGGCTGTATCATCCTGTGCGCATTATAGGGAAAGGGATTTCTTTTCTGGAGGCGTGTTTCAGACGCTGGTTTCCCAAAACACAGAAAGGGGAACGTATAGGAGGATTTCTTCTGGTGATATTTATTTGCGCTGGAAGCGCTGCAATACCCCTTACAATTTTGTATGTGGCATATAAGATTCATACACTTTTGGGAATTGGAATCGAAACTTTTTTCTGTTATCAGATGCTGGCAGTGAAATCCCTGAAACAGGAGAGTATGCGGGTTTTTGAGGAATTGGAAAAAGGGGATTTAAAAGGCGCCAGATATGCAGTTTCCATGATTGTAGGAAGAGATACCCAGTCTTTAGATGAAATTGGAGTGACGAAAGCCGCTGTGGAGACGGTGGCTGAGAATACCTCAGACGGGATTATTGCCCCGTTGTTTTATATGGCAATCGGAGGTCCTGTGCTGATGTTTTTTTATAAGGGCGTCAATACCATGGATTCCATGGTGGGATATAAAAACGAAAAGTATCTGAATTTTGGAAGATATGCTGCAAAGCTGGATGATATTCTGAATTACATTCCGGCCAGGATTTCTGCATGGCTGATGATTGCAGGGGCAAAGCTTTGCGGTTTTGACAGCAAAAATGCTGTGAAAATTTTCAAAAGAGACCGTTATAACCATGCAAGTCCCAATTCTGCCCAGACAGAGGCTGTCATGGCAGGAGCACTGGATATTCAGCTGGCGGGAAATGCTTATTATTTTGGAAAATTATGTGAAAAACCTACCATTGGAGATGCTATCCGTCCGGTAGAAAAAGAAGATATTCCAAGGGCAAATCAACTGCTGTATGTAAGCGCAGCACTGGGAACCGGAATTTTCGCAGTAATAAGACTGGGAATCCAGGGACTGATAACCCTGCTGTAAAAGGAGTGACACAGAAGATATGACAAGAAAGCATATACATGGCGGGGATATTTACCGCCACCCTAATGTATTGGATTTTTCCTCTAACTGCAATCCCTATGGAATGCCGGAAGGAGTCAAAAAGGCAGCAGCCGCAGCTATTAAGTTAGCAGAACACTATCCGGATGTTTCCTGTACCCGGCTTCGTATGGCTCTTTCCAAGGCAGAACAGGTGCCTGTTGAACAGATTTTATGTGGAAACGGGGCAGCAGATTTGATTTTTGCTCTGGCACTGGCAAAGAAACCGAAAAAGGCATTGCTTTTAGCTCCAACTTTTGCGGAATATCAACAGGCTTTGGAAACTGTAGACTGTGAGATTCATTATGCATATCTCAGAGAAGAACATGATTTTGTACCAGGGGAGGAAATTTTGTATCAGATTACAGAAGATTTGGATATGATGTTTTTCTGTAATCCCAATAATCCCACAGGCGTGTTGGCCAGCCGGGATTATGTAAAAAAAATTGTAGAAAAATGCAAGGCCATGAATGTGTTTCTGGTGCTGGATGAATGCTTTTTGGACTTTGTGGAACAGGGAGAAACCCATACCATGAAGCCATTTCTAAAAGAGTACTCAAATTTGTTTCTGGTAAAGGCTTTCACGAAAAAGTATGCCATGCCTGGACTTCGTCTTGGGTATGGATTTTGCAGTGACACAAAAATGTTAGAGAAAATAAAAGGTGTGATGCAGCCCTGGAATGTGTCTGTCATTGCCCAGGAAGCTGGGATTGCGGCACTAAAGGAAGAGGCTTATGTGAAGGAAACTTTTGAAAAAATCAGAGAGCAGAGAGCGTTTCTCTGGGAACATTTAGAAAAACTTTCTCTGAAACTTTATCCTTCCAGGGCAAATTATATTTTTTTCCAGGGACCCAGGGGATTACAGGAGCAGTGCCTGAAACAGGGAATTTATATCCGGGACTGTAGTAATTATGAAGGACTTGGAACGGGCTTTTACCGGATTGCAGTGCGTACCAGAGAAGAAAATCAGGCGTTGCTTGAAATATTTGAAAAACTCACAGGGAAGAGATAGGAGGAATTAGAAGTGGCAAAGGCGATTATGATACAGGGAACCATGTCAAATGCGGGCAAGAGCCTTTTGGCGGCAGGACTTTGCAGAATTTTTAAACAGGACGGATATAAGGTAGCGCCTTTTAAATCCCAAAATATGGCTTTGAATTCTTTTATTACAGAAGAAGGACTGGAAATGGGACGAGCGCAGGTCATGCAGGCAGAAGCAGCGGGAATTACACCTTCTGTGAAGATGAATCCCATTCTGTTAAAGCCCACCAATGATGTGGGAAGCCAGGTCATTGTAAATGGGGAAGTGCTGGGAACCATGAGCGCCAGAGATTACTTCCAGTATAAAAAACAACTGTTTCCCAAGGTTATGGAAGCTTATGAGGAATTAGACAAAGAATATGACATTATTGTCATTGAGGGCGCAGGCAGCCCGGCAGAAATCAATTTGAAGCAGGAAGACATTGTAAATATGGGAATGGCGAAAAAAGCCCATGCTCCGGTGCTTCTGGTGGGAGATATTGACCGGGGCGGTGTTTTTGCACAGCTTGTTGGAACCATTAGTCTGCTGGAAGAGGAAGAGCAGAACATGGTAAAAGGCATGATTATTAACAAATTCCGGGGAGATAAAACTATTTTAGACCCGGGAGTAGCAGCCCTGGAAGAAAGAACCGGAATTCCGGTGGTGGGCGTTGCTCCTTATATGGATTTGGAAGTGGAGGATGAGGACAGTCTTACTGAGCGTTTCTCCAATTCAGGAGAAGTGGGCGTCATTGATATTGCAGTTATCCGGGTTCCAAGGATTTCCAATTTCACAGATTTTAATGCCTTGGAAGTGATTCCGGGAGTTTCTGTGCGTTATGTGAAGCATCCGGCAGAATTGAAGAATCCAGATATGATTATTCTCCCAGGAACAAAAAATACCATGGAAGATTTGCTGTGGATGCGTCAGAATGGTCTGGAGGCTTCTATTTTGAAGAAAGCAGCAGAGGGAAAAGTGATTTTCGGCATTTGCGGAGGCTATCAGATGCTGGGGGAAACTTTAAGCGACCCGGAACGGGTAGAAGCCGGAGGAGAAATGAAAGGCATGGGACTTTTACCCATGGATACTGTATTTCAGGAATCCAAGACCAGAACCAGAGTGCAAGGAACTTTTCCCAAGGTGGAAGGTATTCTTCATACCCTTACCGGAGTTTCTCTGGAAGGTTATGAGATACACATGGGAAAAAGCGTGGGAAAAGAAGGCGTCTGTGCTTTTACAGAGCTTACCGATACGGTAACAGGAAGTTCAAAGCCAGACGGCGTTTATTATAAAAATGTGTATGGTTCTTATGTTCACGGAATCTTTGACAAAGAAGAAGTGGCAAAAAAAGTAATAGAAGGTCTGGGAGAAGAAAAAGGAATTGATGTTTCCCAGATGACAGGAGTGGACTTTGCACAGTTTAAGGAAACTCAGTACGATAAACTGGCCCAGGGACTTCGGGAACATCTGGATATGAAGAAAATCTATGAAATTTTAGAACAGGGGATATAAAGAAGAAAGGCAGGTCACAAGATGAAGGTAGAACTGGAAAATGTACAGCCAAAGGAAATTGAGACGAGAAGTTTTGAAATCATTACAGAGGAACTGGGAGACACACCTCTGATTCCGGGAACAGAGCTGATTGTAAAGCGCTGTATTCATACCAGCGCGGATTTTGATTATGCAGAGAATCTCTGCTTTTCTTCCAATGCTGTGGAGAAAGCTATAGAAGCCATTAAAAACGGAGCCTGCATTGTCACAGATACCCAGATGGCAAAAGCCGGTATTAATAAAAAAGCCTTGGCAAAATACGGGGGAGAGGTGTTTTGCTTTATGTCTGATGAGGATGTGGCTGCAAAGGCAAAAGAGCTTGGCTGTACCAGAGCCACTGCCAGTATGGATAAGGCGGCATCCATGGGAAAACCACTGATTTTTGCCATTGGAAATGCCCCCACAGCTTTAGTTCGGCTGTATGAACTGATTCAGGAGAAAAAAATTTCACCATATTTAATTATAGGGGTTCCAGTAGGCTTTGTGAATGTGGTACAATCAAAAGAAATGATTATGGAAACGGATACGCCTTATATTGTTGCCAGAGGCCGAAAAGGAGGAAGCAATATTGCGGCGTGTATCTGTAATGCATTGTTGTATATGATTGACAATGAGAGGGATTATTGGAAATAACAACAATAAGCCGCTAAAGCACAGAGACATGAAGAAGGGATTAGTGTATGAAGTGTGAACGATGTGGGAAAGAACTTTCAGATATAGATTTATATTGCCAGCGCTGCGGAAAAGCGGTTTTTCCGGAATATATGGATGAGGATGATGTCTGGGCCTTCTATAAGTCAGATGAAGAACTGATAGAAATATTAAAGGAAGAAGGCGTGGAAGAACTGCCGGAATCCTTAAAAAAGACAAACATACCAGATGTGACAGAGCCTGCTTTGGAGGAGACAAGAGAAGAAGCTCCTGAGGAAGAGATTCTGGAACAGGAAGAAGAGCCTGTTTCAGAAGAGATTGCAGAAGAAATTCAGGAAGAGGCTTCGGAAGAATCCGAAAATCAGGAAGAATCCGGGGAGCCAAAAGAGCAGGAAGAAATCACAGAGGAGCCGGAAAATCTGGAAGAGGAGCACCCGGAGGAATTAGAAACTTCTAAGGAAGAGATTGCAGAAGAATCTCTGGAAGAATCCGGAAAAGCGGCAGAAGAGGAGGAAGTTTCAGAGACAGAGGAGAAAGAAGCTGAAGACACTGAGAACTTTTCTGAGGAGCCGGAAAGAAAGATAGAAGATTCCATAGAAAATCCGGAAACAGAGTCTGTTGAAGAGGCTGAACTATTACAGGAAGCACCTTTAGAAGAAGCATCCCAGGAGGAAACCATCCAAACAGAGAAAGCGGAAAATAGAGAGGCAGAAGCCCTGGAAGAAGAGGCATGGGATTTTGATGAAGAAGAGGATGAGGAAGAAGAAGATTCTGCACCTGTGCTGACGCCTCAGATGAAAAAAGCCAGACGATGGAAATGGCTGGGGATTACGGTGTTCCTGATTGCCTGTCTGGGGCTTGGAATTTACTTTGGATTGAACCGTATGAAAGAAATGGAAAATCAGGAAAAACAATATTATGAGAATCTGAAAAAATCCTCCCAGGAACCTGTACAGACACCAGAAGAACAGCCAAAGGAGCCTGCTGAAGATGCTTCAGCAGAAACCAAGACACCTGCAGAGGAACCCAAGGAAGAGCCAAAAGAAGAAACGCCAAAGGAAGAACCTCCGAAAGAAGAGGCAAAGAAAGAATATTTTAAGCTGGTAAATCCAGATGAAATTGATTTTTCCCAATATACCAAAATTCAGCCTGCCAGCACAGAAGAAAATTCTGTGAAGGAGTCAGAATCTTATGATTACAGCTCCAAAAGTGTGGTAGACGGAGATGTTACGACTTCCTGGCAGGAAAATGAAGAGGGCGCTGGAGAAGGCAAAGGCTTTAAGCTGAATTTGGATGGAGTTCACAAAATACGCTATATGGTATTGCATCTGGGAAACTGGAGAAGTGACCAGCTCTGGGACTATAATGCAAGACCAAAGACGCTTACCATACAGGTGGGAGACCAGCAGAAAAAAGATGTGGAATTTCCAAATGAAAAAAAGAAATTCTGTCTGTCTTTTGAAGAGCCTGTGGAAGCTGCCTATGTATCCGCGTACATTAAAGAAGCCTATGAAGGTTCCAGATGGAATGACAATTGCATTTCAGAAATCGAATTATATGAATAAAAAATTTATTAAGATGTTGCAAAGAAAAAGCTCAGTCAAGAGTGTAAAACGCCATCCTTCATGGTGTGGCAAGGCTCTTGACCGGGCTTTTTCTGTGGTTGGAATCAAGAAAAACGAAGAAGAGAGCATTTTTATTGTTAAGACCTTTGGAAACTGATATAATGTAAAAAATAAGATAAGAATGTCGAGGTCAGTGGAAGATGTATAGATTTGAAAAAGCAAATGTTGCAAAGGATTTTTATATGCCGTCATCAAATATTTGTTCTATATATGAGTTTGATGAAAATTTTGAAAAAAATTATGTTTTGGCATTGGGACAATTAAAACATTTATTTGGAGAGCCAGATTATATGACGAATAATTTGGAGAATCAGTTCCGTTATGTCATAAAGGCAACCAATGAAAAGGGAGATGTTCTGTTATTGGAAGCGTATTGTGCCGGAAGCGGTCCAGCTATCGGTGGTATTCAGGACAGCGACTCAAAGGAAGCCGCTTATGAGCTGGCAGCGTATATCCGTCATTCCCAAACCCTGGATTACGATTATGAGGGGTATTATCTGGATGCTCCGTCAAAAGTGCAACATGGTATAAAAAATGGCGAACCTTACTGGGAAGAGAGGAAAATCTCAGAGACCGAAGCAGAGGAATTCCAGGAAGAGGTATGGTAAATAAGCGGTGAGGCATTTAGGGTGCAAATGTGCATAAGGAATTAGATGGATTTTGAGGTGAGAATATGCGGAATGATATTATTGATTATCTGCAAAAAGAAGTAAAAAGGAGATGCCAATTACCAACCAACTTTTTTGGTATGGGATGCTATTATCATATTGAATCGGTAGCAAAGAATGCTGAGATATTGGCTAAAAAATATGGAGCGGACATAGAAATTGTTATTATTGCTGCATGGTTACATGACATAGCTTCTGTTACGGATTACAACCTATATGCAAAACATCACATTTATGGAACGCAGATTGCTGAAGAAATCCTAAAACGTTTTGACTATGAAGAAGGCAGGATTCAGAAAGTTCAAAAGTGTATATTAAATCATAGAGGAAGTGTAAAAAATAATAAATTAACACTTGAAGAACTATGTGTCGCAGATGCAGATGCTATTTCTCATTTTGATAATGTACCTGGTTTATTATATCTGGCTTATGTTAGAAGAGGACTTGATATTGAGGAAGGTAAAGCGTTTGTAAAGAATAAGCTTGAACGCAGTTTTCAAAAATTGTCTGATTTGAGTAAAGAATTTTATTGGGACAAGTATAATAAAATAATGGAGATATTGGAATAAAACAGGTTAAAGAAGGAGAAAAAGAGTGAAGATTAGAAAGTAACAGTCATCGGATTGTAAATCATTAGCGGATTTGTTTTATCACACAGTCCATACCGTTAATGCAAAAGATTACACAAAAGAACAGTTACAGGTATGGGCTACCGGACAAGTAGATTTGGAAAACTGGGACCAGTCCTTGCAGGAGCATTTTAGTGTTGTTGCAGTTGAAAAGGTAGAGGTGCTGGAGAGATAAGATGGAATCATGAGAAAATGGTGGATTGACAACAGAGAAAAAATGAAAACTTTTATAATTTGTGGAATGATTTTTATGGGGATGCTTTCCATTATTGCACTGGTGTGTGGCGTTATCATGAGATTTTTGGGATTTCAGTATGAATCTGCAGGGAGTATTGTATTATTTTTTACAATAGCAACTGTCATATCATATCCCCTGAATCTGGTAGCAGGGGCATTGCCAAAGGCATTGTATGAGCTTAAAAGAATAAGTAAATTATGTGCACTTGTATTGTATTTGATTTTAGATACTACCGCCACAAGTCTGGGGCTAACAGCAGTGGATAATTGCATGTCATCTGTGTCGGCTACAACAATTTCTATTGTTATAATTTCGTTTTTATTAGCATTGCTGGGAAAAGACGATTTTAAGGATAAACAAGAGTAGAAAGGCTTCCTGTTTTTATTCAGAAAGAGTACATATAGTGAAAAATAGTGTAAAATGAGATATTAGAAGAGATAAAAAGTGATGAAAATGAGCAGTAGAAAAATAAAGTTTGAAAAAATATGGAATGCCAGGGATATGGGCGGATTGTTAAATGCACATGGAGAAATGATTTCTTCTGGACGGCTGCTTCGCTCTGCAAATCTGGCAGATGCAACGGAAATGGACAAGGAAATGTTACAGAAACAGTATCACATTGCGAAGATTATTGACCTACGAACAGAAATGGAGAGAAAAGAAAAACCGGATGTGTTCATACCCAATGTAGAATATCAGTTTATTCCAATTTTTGATGAAAGCATGGCAGGTATTTCCCATGAAAAGAGTTTGAATGAAGAACAAATTCTTGCGGCTATTCCTAAATTGGGATTCCTGTATCGTCAAATAGTGACAAGTGATTTCTGTAGAGAAAATCTTGGCAAAGCGGCATGTTGTGTCATGGAACATGACTTTTCAAAAGGCAGTGTTTTATGGCATTGTACGGAAGGAAAAGACCGATGTGGGCTATTAACAGCGGTACTATTGTTGGCGCTTGGCGTAGAAAAGGGCACAATTATGGAAGATTATATGTTGACAAATGAGATAAATGAGGGAAAAGCAGAAAAATATTATGAGATGATGCTTCTGGCAGATAAAACAGAAATGGAAGCTGTAACCATACGCGATATTTTTCTGGCAAAAGAAGAATATCTGAATGCTGCTTTTGGGGCTATTCAGGAGCAATATAAAAATATAGACACATTTCTGTGTGAAAGTCTGAATATTTCCCGGAAACTGATTGAAAAATTTCAAAAGAGTGTGCTTTTGGAAAGGTGATTTTATATCACACTAGAAGCTGGGGAGGTGTCTGACGATGAAGCTAAAGAATGTGCTAATTGTTGTGAAAGATATTGAAAAATCAAAACAGTTTTATCATGATTTGTTTGGTCTTGATTTGGTACTTGATAATAACGGGAATATGATTTTGACAGAAGGACTTGTTCTTCAAGATGAAAAAATCTGGAAAGCATTTTTAGAAAAAGATATTATTCCTCGAAGCAATTCCTGTGAACTGTATTTTGAGGAACGAGAGATAGATGCATTTATGGAAAAACTGGAACACCTTTATCCATCCATTCAATACGTCCATAAATTGATAACCCATAGCTGGGGACAGAAAGTAGTTCGTTTTTATGATTTGGATGGCAATTTGATTGAAGTTGGTACACCGATGTAGTGGCATAATTTTTGTTTATAAGTTGTGAGGATGCTGAAATGGAATTTAGACTAGCAGTTATGCAAGATTTGGAACCGCTAAAATGCGTATATAAAGAAATTATCAAAAATATGGATGAAAATGGTATTCAAATATGGGATGATATTTACCCTTGTGAGTTTTTGGAGGATGATATAAAAAATAATCGCCTTTATCTTTTGACAAATAAGAATGAAATCATATCCGCATTTGCTTTGTGTGATATAAACACAGGAGAAAATGCAGTTGAGTGGAAAGATAAGTATGCCAAAGCCATGTATATTGACCGTTTAGGTGTAAATATGAAACATTCTAAAAAGGGAATCGGTAGTTTTATGATTGCGAAAGCAAAAGAAATTGCAAAAACATCAGGTGCTGAATATCTAAGGCTTTTTGTAGTGGATATCAATGAGCCTGCGATTCAACTTTATCATAAAAATAATTTTTTAAAGGCTAATGGAGTTTATCATGAAGTATTTGATGATGGGTTTGTATTACATGAATTTGGATACGAAGTAAAGATATAAGTCATATTTGAATTTTTGCTGGGAAACTAGGAGAATGGTTACTTATAACGGTATTACACGCAAGAAATCTGAGTTATGTAATCAAACATTGAGATATCTTGAACTTACAGAGGAAGAAAAATCGCTTTTGACACTTGTGTGTACACAATCTGGTGGAGAACCAACAGGAGAATTACAAACAGGTAGTTGGTATATATTAGAAAAGTGGACACAGGAAGCTGGATGGAAGGAAGTACAACACATCAAAGAAGATAATGATTTACAATGGACCATGGAAGCATACAGTATTCCTATGGAAGATACTGTAAAGTGGGAAATGAACTGGACGTATATCTATGAAAAACTTTCTGCAGGTAGATATAGAGTTGGCAAAGAAATTATGGATTTCAGAAAAACTGGGGATTATGATACAGCAATTTACTATGCAGAATTTGAAATCACTCAGTAAGTTTATATAGAAAGAAATTCCGGTAAAGAGACTTTTGAGGACACGAAGAGGTCATTATCAATGTATTTTAATGGTGACATTGTATATGAAGCAGGAGATATGAAAAATGAAATCATTTCTTGAAAAGATTAGAAAACCAAGAACAGATATTCCATTAAATAAGCAAATAGCGGAAACAATCGGAATCATCCTGTTTGGGCTTGTACTTGGTGTTTTGCAGAAATGGATAGATGGTACCGCTGCAAATGCTTTGCCAGTAGTAATGCAGCAACTGGATATTGGAAACTATTTTGGACGATTGGCAATATGGATTTTATTGGCAACCATAATTTCTGTGTATGCAAAATCTCCATTGAGAGCTGCTATTAACACCTTCTTTTTCTTTATCAGTATGCTGGCAGGATATTATCTCTATTGCAATTACATTTTGGGTTTCTTGCCGAAAACCTATATGATGATATGGATTGTGATTTCTTTTGCTACCTTTTTTATGGCATATATATGTTGGTATGCAAAAGGGGAAGGTATCATTGCAATATTCATATCAAGTATGATTATGGGTGTTTTACTTGCACAGGCATTTCATCTAAGTATCACCCAGGGGTTTTATATGTATCACTTTTTAGAAGTGCTTACCTGGATCATCGGTGTAATACTTTTGAGAAGAAAACCGAAAGAATATGCTATGGAAATAGGATTATCCGTTGTGATAGCATTTGTGTATCAGCTGATTATGCCATATTGGGGATAAAGACAAATTTCACAAAGGTGTCCGCATTGCGGGGAAGTTCTATGGAAAAAATTATAAAAGAAGTAGGGAGATGATGTGTCATGTGGCTTGTATTTGCGCTCTTGTCTGCAATCTTTGCAGCACTCACATCTATACTTGCAAAAATGGGAATTGATGGTGTGAATTCAAACCTTGCAACGGCCATTCGGACTGTTGTTGTAGTAATTATGGCATGGGGGATGGTTTTTCTTACGAATACACAAAGCGGCATTTCAGAAATCAGTAAGAAAAGCTGGGTATTTTTGATTTTGTCTGGTTTGGCAACAGGTGCTTCCTGGCTGTGTTATTATAGAGCATTACAAATGGGAGATGTATCAAAAGTTGTTCCCATTGACAAGTTGAGTATAGTCCTTACCATGATTTTAGCTTTTTTCTTGCTACACGAGCAATTTACGGTGAAATCTTTGGTAGGGTGCATACTCATTGGAATTGGAACATTCGTAATGGTAATATAGGTTTAAGGAGTGATACATAATATGAAAGCAAATAAGGTAAAAAAGGATTCTACAATCGGTATTTTTTCATCCTCTTCCCCTGTCTCAGCCACTGTGCCTGTAAGATATAACAGGGGAAAAGAATATTTAACAAACAAAGGTTTTCACATAATAGATGGAGCTCTTTATGGGAAACAAGATTTTTATCGTTCAGGAAGTATTCAAGAGCGTGCCAATGAATTTAACCAGCTTCTATACAATGAAGAAGTAAAGATACTTATGGCAGCTATTGGCGGAAATAATACAAACTCTATTTTGCCTTATATTGATTATGATTATTTGAAGAAACACCCTAAAATTATTGTGGGTTATTCGGATACCACAGCATTATTACTGGCAATCTATGCAAAGACTGGTCTTATTACTTTTTATGGTCCGGCGCTAGCCTCTTCTTTTGGAGAACTTCCACCTTTTGTAGATTGGACATTTGATTCTTTTCAAGAGGTTTTCTGCCATGATTTGTCTTTCCCGTATACCTATCAAATGCCGTCGGTGTGGACAGATGAATTTATTGATTGGAGTAAACAGGATAGGGCAAAAGAAGAGTGGGAAAATGACTGGGTTTGCGTGCTCCCTGGCGTTTGCAAAGGGCGGTTGATTGGCGGAAATCTAAATACCATGGAAGGTTTTTTTGGAACAGAATATATGCCGGAAATAAGGAAAGGAGATATTCTTTTTATAGAAGATTCTCTAAAAGATGCCTGCACTATTGAGCGCACCTTTTCCATGTTAAAACTAGCAGGTGTACTTGATAAAATTAGCGGCATCATTCTTGGAAAACATGAGAAATTTGATGATAACGGAACAGGCAGAAAACCCTATGAAATTTTATTGGAAGTATTAAATAACTGCCAGATTCCATTTTTAGCAGAATTTGACTGTTGCCATACACATCCTATGTTTACCATGCCTATTGGTTGCCAAGTGGAATTAAATGCAACAGATAAGACTGTGAAACTTTTAGAGTCACCATTGAAATAAAATTAGGAGAGGTACCTATGGCAATTACAATCAATATTTATTATACCGGTTTAAATGGAGGCGCTAAAAAGTTTGCAGAGGAGATGCTTGCAAATGGAGTTGTGGATGAAATTCGTGCAAAAGATGGCAATTTACAATATGAGTATTTCTCCCCAATGGAAAGCCCTGAAACAGTCCTTTTGATTGATAAATGGAAAAATCAAGAAGCATTAGACCAGCATCACCATTCGACGGTAATGAAGAAGATACTGGATTTACGAGAAAAATATGACCTACATATGAGGGTGGAACGCTATGTTTCAGATGAGGCGGGAATACCTGAAAGGGACAAAACCTTTATCAAGGAATAAACGTTTAAAATGTCTTTTTGAGATTAATGAGGTGAACAGAGTGGTAGATTTTGGTGTTAATGAGATGCAAAAAATGCAGAAGGAATTGCAAGAAAAGTATAAAGACAAGTGGGAACCGATAGATGCAGAAACAGGTAAAAATAAATTGTTATGGATGATTGGTGAAATTGGAGAGGTCATTGATATTGTAAAAAAGAATGGCGGAAATAAAGCATCAACCGATGAGTTGCTGAGAAAAAATCTCATAGAAGAGATGGCTGATGTACTAATGTATTATAATGATGTGATGTTATGCTACGGAATAACAACAGACGAATTGAAACAGGCATATATTAAGAAGTTTGAAAGAAATATGAAACGCTGGTAAATAGGAGAAAAACTGGAAGTTTTAGGAAGTGGAAAAGGAGGACAAGCTAATGATAAAAAAAATAGCCATTGTACCTTATGTAACTAATGGGAGAAATTCACAGGTTGGACATGATGGGCATTTTAATATTTTAAAAAAAAAGAGAAGTACTGTATTAAAAGAGAATTTACAGTCTGTAATTAAAACGAAAAATTGGAAAACGGAAGTAATTGTTGATGTCAATCATGGCGATTTACAATCGCTGAAACGAGAAGGAGTAAATTTGTTTTTAATTCCAGAAGATATTGCTAGGTATATAGACTATAGCAGTGTTAGTAAGGATGAGTGTTTCAAATTAACACATGATGAATACGAAAATGGAAATATAGATAGAGTAGTGAAATATATAGAAGAAAATGGGAATATATTGATGAAATTACTATTTTAGAAAAATACTCAGAGGATATGTCTCCAGCAGACACATATAAATGTAAGCTAAAAAGCAATATACTACCTAAAAAGGATTGGCAATATGTTTCGGCAACCATCATACAGCGTGCAAGAGGAGGCGAAATAATGAGGAAAAAAGTGATTTTATTCACATCATTTACGATAAGTTTATTTCCCATGTTCATGAAGCAATATGGAGGCTGCAAAGGTGTGCAGGAAATTACTGGTATGATAAATCTGTTAAATCCAATAGGAATATTATCGGTTGTATTATTTTTAGCAGGGGTGTGGACTCCGTTTCACAATAAAAGTGTCAATAAAATTCTGGGTGCAATGGGAGTGATTGGAATAGTGATTTCTGAAATATACCAGTTTTTTACCTGGCACATAGCAACGATTACTGGAGAAATGAGTCTGCAGAATAGTTTAAGCTTAGCATACCCAGAGTTTTATATTGGATTAGCGGTGTCTGTGTTTATGGTAATGGCGTATTTTATCATTGATAAAGTAGTGGAAGAATAAAAATTCAAATGAGAAGTTGGGAGATGATGCATGATGTGGTTTGTATTTGCGGTGTTATCTGCAATTTTTGCAGCACTTACGTCCATACTGGCAAAAATGGGAATTGATGGTGTAAATTCAAACCTTGCGACTGCCATTCGAACGATTGTGGTGGTTATTATGGCATGGGGAATGGTTTTTCTAACCAATACCCAAAGTGGTATTACAGCAATCAGTAAGAAAAGCTGGATATTTCTGATTTTGTCCGGTCTGGCAACAGGGGCTTCCTGGCTGTGCTATTATAGAGCATTGCAAATCGGTGAAGTGTCAAAAGTAGTTCCCATTGATAAGTTGAGTATTGTTATCACCATGATTTTAGCTTTTTTCTTATTACATGAACAGTTTACCGTAAAATCTTTGGTAGGGTGTATTTTGATTAGTGTGGGAACTTTACTCATGGTTTTATAAAATTATTTTGTGATTTGAGGAATGAATATGAGAATAGTGAAAGCAGAAGAAAGAAATGAAAGATTAATAGAAAACCTGTTGGAAGTATGGGAAAGTTCTGTGAAAGCAACCCATTTGTTTTTATCCCATGATGAAATAAATGCTATTAAGCAATATGTTCCACAGGCTTTGAAGGAGATTCCTACATTAGTGATTGCAGAAAACGAAGCAGGAAAACCCGTAGGTTTTATGGGAATTGCAAATCAAATGCTTGAAATGCTATTTGTTTCCAATGAAAGCAGGGGACAGGGAATCGGAAAACAACTATTGCAGTATGGCATAGAAAAGTATTCTATAATAGAACTTGCTGTCAATGAACAGAATCCTCTTGCAAAAGGGTTTTATGAGCATATGGGATTTGAAGTTTATAAAAGGACAGAATTGGACGAACAGGGAAATCCTTATCCATTATTGTATATGAAAAGAGAGTGAGCCATAATCCCCACTCTCTTTGAAAAATTACATCCTATCAATAACCTCCAGATGTTCCACCAGAAGTCTGCGGATGCCTGGATATTCGCCAAGTCCTTTTAAAACTGGCTCCACACAGTAGCCCTGGGCCTTGAACTGGCTGTACCAGGATTCCGGGTCATCCCCAGCCATATCGTTTTTGGCATGATCTCCAGCCACAATCATAAAAGGCGCCAATACAACTGTGGAAGGCTTATAGGCATCCACCATTTTCAGCAGAGATTCCATGGATGGATAGGCTTCTACTGTGCCAAGGAAGATATTCGGATATCCTTTGTCTTTAAAAGTATAGTCAAGAGCTGCATAAATAGAGTTTGCAAAGTGGGTAGTTCCGTGTCCCATAAGTACTAGAACCTCATCTTTTTTTAGATAAGAGAATTCCTCTGTCACTGCCTGAATCACTGCCAGACTATCTGCTTCGCTGGTAAGCAAGGGATCTCCAAAGACAATGGAGTGAAAGTCATCCTGGTAGGAGAGGGCATCTTCTTTCATCAAGTCATTTTCAATTCCATTAATTATATGGGTAGGCTGCACCAGAACATCTGTGATGCCGTCTTTTTTCATTTGCTCCATGGCTTCTTTTACGGTATGAATGTGAATCTGATCCCGTTTTTTTATTTTGTTAATAATCATTTTGCTGGTCCAGGCACGATACAGTGGATAATCCGGAAATGCTGTTTGCATATCCTGTTCAATTGCGTCAATGGTTACTTTGCAAGTGTCTGTGTGGCTGGTTCCAAAACTCACTGCCAGAATCGCTTTTTTTCGTTTTTCGAATGCCATATTTTTTCCTCCGTAATGTTGGTGTAAATTAATATCTTCAATATAACCTTCCAGTGTTTTGAGGTTTTTTGGAAGTGGAAGAGAAGATTTTAAAATTCCTTTTTTGCAAAGACTTTCAAAAAGCTCCAGGACTGCCGGTGGCTCCAGGTTCGTTTTTTGAAGTGCCAGGGGATTACTAAATACCTGGGCAGGAGAGCCGTGCATCAATACTTTACCCTCATGAAATAAGAGAACCTCGTCTGCCCATTCATAGGCATAATTAATATCATGAGTTGCCATTAAAACTGTGATGCCCTGTTCCGTTAAATGCTCTACAATGGTGTTTACCATAGTCGTATGTTTGGGGTCCAGAGCTGCTGCGGGTTCATCCAAAATAATAATATCTGGGTGCATCACTAGAATATCAGCAATGGATACCTGTTTTTTCTGTCCCCCACTTAAGGCGTGGGTAGGCTTATGTCGGAACGGTGTAATTTCCAGATAGTCAATAACACCTTCTACTTCCTGTCTGGCCTGTTCTTCTGAAACGCCTAGATTTAGGATTCCAAAAGAAATTTCCTGATATACACTGGCTGAAAATAGCTGATTGTCAGGGTCTTGAAATACGATTCCCACTTTGCTTCTAAGATTTAAAAGGCTTTTTTTATCATAACGGAGTTCTTCTCCATTTAGATATAGTTTTCCAGATTGGGGTTTTAAAATACCAGTACAACAGAGAAAAAAGGTGGATTTCCCGCTGCCGTTAGCCCCCATAAACGCTACCTTTTGACCTCGACGGATTTCTAAAGACAGGCCATTTAGAGAATGGGATTGTTCATCATCATAAGAAAAATATAGATTTTCTGCTTTTAAAATAATATCTGAATTCATGAATAAAATCTCCTCCATAAAGCAAAGAAAAATAAACAGGTATCAAACAAAATAATAGCAAAAACCACCTTTTTTTTCGGAGGTCTGGTTTCAGACAGTACCCGAATTTCACCATCATAGCAACGAGCTTCCATGGCATCATATAGTCGGTTGGAGCGGCTCATGGCACGAATCATAAGAACAGAGCCAAGCTTGCCAAAGGAACTTAAGGCTGTCTTATAATCTTTGTTCCCAAGACGACATTCCTGAGCCATGGAAATAGAGGAGGCTGTATGTAAGAGAACAAAAATAAAGCGGTATATAAGCAGCATCAGTTCTATCAAAAGTTTTGGACAATGCAGTTTCTTTAGAACGTCTAAAATATCCGGCATAGGCGTAGTAAAAGCCAGAAAGTATAGGCAGGAAACAGAAGACAGTGCAGTAAGAATTAACTGTCCGGCATATAAAAGTGCTGCTTTACTGGAAGTGAGATACCAGTTTCCAAGGGGAATGGCAAACAAATCCAGGGGAGCCTTTTTTAAATTTAAAATAATTGCAAGTGTGCTTAATAACAAAAACGCCAGAGGGATTGTGAGAAATTTCAAATAACGTGAAACAGGGATTCCACCTTTCCAAACGGTAAGAATCCCTGTCACTGCTAACACAATACATGCCACTGCAATGGAACGACTCATTACACAAATACAAAGTGTAATCACAGCAAAGGCAAATTTTTCCCCGGGGTTTTCATATCTAAGCTTTGACTGGTAACAGAGCTTATCAATGACAATCATGGGAATCTCCTTATTTATCTTCGTCTTTCATCCATTTTTTACGTTCTACAAAACGTCCCATAATGAAAGCAATTACACCCACACCGATTCCGGTCTGAACACAGAATAACATACTTTCTACTTCACCTGGAAGTTCACCGCCTAGAATTTGTTCAAAAATGGGGGTAGCCCATGGTTCATAAGAAGAATCTACTTCTTCCACAACCGTACTTCCGGCATCATCAGAGCCGCCAAATTCTGCGTCTTTTAATACAAATAAAGGAATGAATGCAATTAAAAAAATAGCAATAATTAAAGCAATGACTGTTTTCTTCATGTTATTTTGCCTCCTTTAAAATTCCCATTGCGCGAAGCTCTGGTTTTGCGTAAGTTTCCAGACCCATGAAAATGACAACGGTAATAATACCTTCGATAATTGCCAGAGGTACCTGGGTAGGAGCAAAGATTGCCATGAATTTACCAAGAGCTACAGTAAAAGTAGCATCTGCGTTGTGAGCCAGGGCAAGCTGACCTGCAGTTACACAATATGTAAATAAGTCTCCAAGGCTTGCAGCCAGGAAAACAGAAACCCATTTATTTACTTTCAGCTTTTTGCATAATACATATATGCCATAAGATACAAAAGGTCCTGCAATGGCCATGGAAAAGGTATTCGCGCCAATAGTGGTCAGACCTCCATGCGCCAGAAGGATTGCCTGAAATAAAAGGACAATCAGTCCCAGGATGGAAACAGCGGCAGGTCCGAATAAGATAGCGCCAAGTCCTGTTCCGGTCATATGAGAACAACTGCCGGTTACAGATGGAATCTTCAGTGAAGAAATCACGAAGATAAAGGCGCCGGACATGGCCAGCATGGTCACCAGATTGCGGTGTTCGTTTAAAGTTTTCTTAATGGACATAAAACCTGCAATGAGGAATGGAACACATAAGACACCCCATGCAATGCAAAAGCCTCCCGGAAGATAACCTTCCATAATGTGCATGGCACTGACCGTTGGGACAATGCCAAAGGTAAGCGCAAAAGCACTTGCCAATACCAGAATCTGTTTTTGTTTTTTACTCATTTTTCTTCTCCCTTCTGATGTAAAAATCATGCCGTAAATGTGATTTCCGGCAAAAAAAATACCTGTACGATGATATCGACAGGCTATCAGAAGAACAAGAGGGAAATAGCAAGAATAGAAATGAAAGTCTGCTATGAGCCAACCTGTTCTTACACAAGGCCATCGTTCGTAACCTGTGTAAATTTCCTGTACAAGGCAGGTCTTCTGACTCGGGGGTCTATGCGGTATCTTGTCTTCCCGGAATTTTCCAGTGACATGGTAAGACACAGCTCTTCCCTTACAGCGGCGTGACCGTGCAAGATTTTCACTTAACTTTCCTATTCTCCTGTAGATACAGGCACCTTGCTACATTCAATTCTTCCTTTATTGTAACATAGAACAAAAATTTGTCAATGAAAAGAGAAAAAAACAGGACGTTGCACCAAAAAGAATTCTATGCTAAGATGAAAAAAGTTAAGAAACCAAAGATATGGGAGAAAAAGAACATGAGTATATCCATGATAGGGATTGATTACAGCAGGGCGTCCGTAGATATCCGGGCTCAGTTTTCTTTTACCAAGAGGAATGCTGTGACAGCCCTGGAGCATTTAAAACAGGAAACAGGAATTTTAGGAGGCGTGCTGCTGTCCACCTGTAACCGAATGGAATTATGGGCAAGCACCCAGGAGGACTGGCAGGGTTCTCTTTACGATTTTTTGTGCAGAGAAAAGGGAAGAGAACCAGAAGAGTTTCAGGATTATTTTGTGCAGCGCACGGGAGCAGAGGCAGTGGAGCATTTGTTTTACCTTACCAGTGGTCTGAAATCACAGATTTTGGCAGAAGACCAGATTATCACCCAGGTAAAAGACGCTCTGGCTCTTTCCAGAGAGGCTTATTGTACAGATAATGTACTGGAAGTGCTGTTTCGTAAGGCAGTGACCGGAGCCAAGCGGGTGAAAACAGAGGTAACCTTTTCCAGAGGGAACAGTTCTGTAATTCACCAGGCCATTGAAAAATTAAAAGAACAGGGATATGAACTTTTGGGAAAAACCTGTATGGTCATTGGAAACGGTGAGATGGGAAAGGTTACTGCCATGGCTCTTCGGGAAGCAGGAGCAAAGGTAACCGTAACCGTGCGGCAGTACCGAAGCGGTATGGTAACCATTCCACCGGGATGTGACCGCATTAATTATGGAGAACGCGTGGACTTTCTTCCAAAGTGTGATTTGGCAGTCAGCGCTACAGCAAGCCCTAATTTTACCCTGACCAGAGAACTTTTAGAGCAGGCTGGCCTTGCCAAAGAGCTGATTCTCATTGATCTGGCTGTGCCAAGAGATATGGAGCCGGCCATTGGAGAGCTTCCCGGAATTACACTGTATGATATTGACAGCTTTAAAATCACAGCAGATTCTCCGGCTCTTCGGGAAAGCATGGAAAAAGCCGGCAAGATTCTGGCAGAAGAAATTGAGGATTTCTATAACTGGTATCAGGGAAGAGAACTGATTCCCAGAATCCAGGAAATCAAGGCAGAGGCAGTGGAAGACTTTAACCTGCGGATTATGAAGATTTTGCGAAAAACTCCCATGGAGGAATCCGCAAGAGAAGAATTACTGCAGGCCATGGATCATGCGGCAGGAAATGTGGTAAATAAAATGATTTTCGGACTTCGGGATTTTCTGGAACCCAAGGAATTTATCAGTTGTGTGGAAGGATTGGAGCGGCTGTATGAAGAATAAAGAGAAGAAATTGTTTCCTCTGTTTGTAGACTTGACAGGAAAAAAGGCAGTGGTTGTGGGAGCAGGGAAAATTGCCACCAGAAGAGTGAAAACCCTGCTTCCTTTTCTGGGAGAAATTCAGGTCATTGCCCCAAAGGCTTCCGGGGAAATTTTGGAACTGGCAGAGCAGGGAGAAGTGATATATCAGAAAAAGTGCTATGAACGGGAAGATTTGTATGATGCCCATATGGTGCTGGCGGCTACAAATGATACAAAGGTAAATGAAGATATTTACAGCGCCTGCAAATGCCTTGGGATTCTGGTAAACATTGCCAGCAATCAGAACAAATGTGATTTTCATTTTCCGGCGGTTCTGGAACAGGGTGATATTGTCATAGGAATCAATGGAGGGGGAAAAGATCATAAAAAAGTGAAACAGGTAAGGCAGGAACTGGAAATCGCCTTAAAAGGCAGCAGGGAGGAAGCAGAATGAGAAAAGTAGTAATTGGCAGCAGAGAAAGCAAGCTTGCTGTAGTGCAAAGTGAAATGGTACGAACTTATATTCAGGAGCACGCGCCTTCTACCCAGGTGGAAATCCTCACCATGAAAACAACAGGGGATAAGATTCTGGATAAGACTTTGGATAAAATCGGAGGCAAAGGACTGTTTGTAAAGGAATTAGATAAGGCGCTGCTGGAAAAGAGAAGCGATATTTCTGTACACAGCCTGAAGGATATGCCCATGGAAGTGCCCGGTGAACTGCCCCTGGTGGCTTTTTCTAAAAGAGAAGACCCAAGAGACGTACTGGTGCTGCCTCTTGGGAAGACAGAATTGGATCTTACAAAGCCTATTGGATGTTCAAGCCAGAGAAGGATTCTCCAGCTAAAGGAATTATATCCGGATGCAGTATGTAAAAGTGTCAGGGGCAATGTTCAGACCAGACTGGCAAAACTGGACGGTGGAGAATACAGCGCTCTGATTCTGGCGGCAGCAGGATTGAAACGTCTTGGTCTGGGAAACCGGATTTCAAGATATTTTGAACCGGAAGAAATGATTCCGGCAGCGGGACAGGGCATCCTGGCAGTCCAGGGAAGAGCAGGAGAGGACGTGTCCTATCTGGATGGTTTTCAGGATGAAAATGGTTTTTACGCAGCAACGGGAGAGCGGGCATTTGTAAAATATCTGGATGGTGGCTGTTCTTCCCCCATTGGGGCTCATGGAATCATAGAGGGAGATACTATGACCCTGCTGGGACTTTATTATGATGAAAAAACAGGCAACTATAAAAAGGGCAGTATAACCGGAAAGAAGCAGGACGCTGGCAAGATTGGTATTACTCTGGCAAAGCAGCTTCAGGAATTGTGCAGAAAGGACGGGTAAAAGCAGATGACAAATACAGGAAAAGTATGGCTGGTAGGCGCAGGACCGGGAGATTTGGGACTGTTTACCATGAAAGGTTTGCAAACCTTGCAGCAGGCAGATGTGGTGGTGTATGACAGCCTGGTAGGACAGGGCGTGCTTTCTCAGATTCCAGAAACTGCCCGCTGCATCAATGTGGGAAAACGGGCATCCCATCACACCATGCCTCAGGAAAAAATCAATGAGGTTCTGGTGGAAGAGGCAAAAAAAGGCCAGCGCGTAGTTCGGTTAAAAGGCGGTGATCCGTTCCTGTTCGGACGTGGCGGAGAGGAACTGGAACTTCTGGTACAGGAGGGAATCCCTTATGAAATTATTCCTGGGGTGACATCTCCCATTGCGGTACCGGCTTACAATGGTATTCCGGTAACTCACCGGGATTTTACCTCTTCTTTGCACATTATTACCGGACATAAAAAGCAGGGTGCTGCCTATGACATTGATTTTGAAGCTCTGGTACGAACCAGAGGAACCCTGGTGTTTTTAATGGGAGTCAGCGCCCTTGGAGATATCTGTCAGGCGCTTCTTGAGGCTGGAATGAATCCGGATATGCCTGCCGCTATTTTACAAAAAGGTACTACAGCGGGACAAAAACGTATTGTTGCTACCGTTTCCACACTGGAGGAGGAAGTAAAACGACAGGGTATTGAGACTCCGGCTATTATTGTAGTAGGAAAGGTCTGTGCCCTTGCAGAAGAGTTTGCCTGGTATGAGAAACTGCCCCTGGCAGGATATAAAGTTCTGGTAACAAGACCAAGAGAGCTGGTTTCTACTATGGCAGGGAAGCTGCGAAGCCTTGGAGCAGAAGTCCTGGAGCTTCCGGCTATCCGCACAGCGCCTTTGGAAGACCAGAGCAGATTGTATACAGCCTTTGAAAAACTGGACACCTATCAGTGGATTGCCTTTACCAGTCCTACAGGTGTGCGGATTTTCTTTGAAGAACTGCGAAAGACCAAGACAGACATCCGTAAACTGCACCAGGTTCAGATTGCAGCCATTGGAAAAGGTACTGCAAAAGCGTTGGAAGAACGTGGATTTTTCCCGGATTTGATTCCAGAAGTGTATGATGGAGAAACACTGGGAAGAGAATTGTGTGAACGCTGCGTTGGGGACGAACAGATTTTGATTCCAAGAGCGGCTATGGGAAATCAGGAAATCATTCAAGGCTTAGAGGGAAAACCGGGACTAAAGATAGATGATATTCCCACCTATGCTACCTTTTATGAAAGCCAGGAAGCAGTTGACGAAAAAAAAGAATTTGAAACAGGGCAAATGGACTGCGCTGTGTTTACCAGTGCCTCTACGGTGCGTGGATTTGTAAAAGCAACACCAGGGCTGGATTACACAAAGGTGCGGGCAGCCTGTATTGGAAAACAGACCAAAGCAGAAGCAGATGCTGTGGGAATGGAAACTTATATGGCGAAAAAAGCTACCATTGACAGTGTCCTGGATTTAGTTATAGAATTAAAAGAAAAAACAGCCACAGAGCAGGAGGAACAGTGACATGGATATGAACATCAGGCCAAGGCGTTTAAGAGGCAGTGAAATTCTTCGGAAAATGGTAAGAGAAACCAGAATGGACAAAAGTTCTCTTATTTATCCGATTTTTGTAAAAGAAGGTACTGGAATCAAGGAAGAAATTCCTACCATGCCGGGACAGTACCGCTATAGTGTAGATACCTTGCCAAAGGCTTTGGAAGAGCTTTTGGAAGCAGGGGTGAACAAGGTCATGTTTTTTGGTATTCCAGACCATAAGGATGAGGTGGGAAGCCAGGCCTATGCCCAGGATGGTATTGTGCAGCGTGCTCTTGAAAAAGCAAAGGAAGAATTTAAAAAGGATATGTATCTGATTACAGATGTGTGTATGTGTGAGTACACCTCTCATGGACACTGCGGTGTACTTTGCGGACAGGAAGTGGAAAATGACGCTACATTGGAACTGCTGGCAAAAACAGCTCTTTCCCATGTGCAGGCAGGGGCTGATATGGTGGCGCCTTCTGATATGATGGATGGACGTGTGCGTGCAATACGGACACTTTTGGATGAAAATCATTATAAAGAAATTCCGATTATGTCTTATGCTGTGAAATATGCATCTGCTTTCTACGGACCATTTCGTGATGCAGCAGGCTCTGCTCCGTCTTTTGGTGATCGGAAAAGCTATCAGATGGATTTCCACAACCGCAGAGAAGGTATCAAGGAAGCTCTTCTGGATGTGGAAGAGGGCGCGGATATTATTATGGTAAAACCGGCTCTGTCCTACCTGGATATGATTCGTGAGGTGAAAGATACCATTGATCTTCCGGTAGCTGCTTATTCCGTAAGCGGAGAATATGCCATGGTGAAAGCAGGGGCAAAACTGGGCTATATTGAAGAAGACCGGATTATCTGTGAAATGGCAGCCAGCGCTTATCGGGCAGGTACGGATATTTATCTTACTTATTTTGCAAAAGAAATTGCAAAATTCATAGAGGAAGGGAGAATCGGATAATGACAAAATCAGAAGAATTATTCCAAAGAGCGGTAAAAAGAATTCCTGGGGGCGTCAACAGTCCGGTGCGGGCTTACGGTTCTGTAACAGAAGCTCCACGTTTTATCCAGGGTGCAGTGGGTTCCAAGATTTTTGATGTGGATGGAAATGCTTATATTGATTATATTGATTCCTGGGGTCCCATGATTCTGGGACATAATGATGAGAGAATCAAAGATGCTGTCATTAAAGCCAGTGAAAATGGCCTTAGTTTTGGCTGCGCCACAGAAAAAGAAGTAGAAATGGCTGAATTTATCTGTGAGCGGATTCCTCATGTAGAGATGATTCGTATGGTAAATTCCGGCACAGAAGCTGTTATGAGCGCCATTCGCGTGGCAAGAGGGTTTACAGGAAAAGCAAAAATCATCAAATTTGCAGGCTGTTATCATGGACATACAGATGCCATGCTGGTCAGCGCCGGAAGCGGTGTCATGACCAGTGGAGTACCGGACAGCGCCGGTGTGCCAAAAGGCTGTACAGAAGATACTATGATTGCTGTGTACAATGATTTGGACAGCGTAAAACAGCTTTTTGAGGAGAGTAAAGACCAGGTGGCAGCAGTGATTGTAGAACCTGTTGGCGCTAATATGGGTGTGGTGCCTCCGGCAGAAGGATTTTTACAGGGACTCAGAGATTTATGTACAAAGCATGGTGCACTGTTGATTTTTGATGAGGTCATTACCGGTTTCCGCCTCAGCTTTTCAGGAGCTGCCGGATTTTATGAGATTACGCCGGATTTGGTTACTTACGGAAAAATTATTGGCGCCGGTATGCCTGTAGGCGCTTATGGTGGAAGACGGGAGATTATGGAAATGGTTGCTCCGGCAGGTCCGGTTTATCAGGCAGGAACTTTAAGCGGAAATCCCATTGCCATGGCAGCCGGTCTGGAACAGCTAAAGATTTTATGGGAAGACCAGGAAATTTATACCCGTCTCTATCAGAAAGGTCAGATGCTCTATGATGGAATCCGCAAAATCTTCCTGGAAAAGGATGTGGAGCTCCAGGTAAATTCCGTATCTTCTCTGGGCTGTGTGTTCTTTACCAAAGAGCAGGTGGTGGATTATACTTCTGCAAAAACCTCTGATACCAGGGCATTTTCCGATTATTTCCAGTACATGCTTCAGCACGGTGTACATTTGGCGCCTTCTCAGTTTGAAGCCATGTTTTTATCAGATGCTCATACAGAGGAAGATATCCAGACTACTTTGGATCTGATTGAGGGATATTTTTAAGGAGCTTTTATGAATGATGTAATAGTAAGTGTTTTGATTCTTGTTGTGGCAGTGGCAGGATTTTCCCTGTGGGTTATAGGGGAAAATAAAACCAGACAGAAATTAGCCAGAAAACGGTTTCAGGAATCCTTTGGCACGGTTCCACAAAAGGAATATACCTATGAGGAGTTAGACCATATTTCTCAGCTTTTCTATCAAAAGGAAAAAGAGGGATTTTATATTGATGATATTACCTGGAATGACCTGGAGATGGAGCGCATTTACGTGCAGATGAATCAGTGCGCCTCTGCTGTGGGAAATGAGGTGCTTTATGATCTTTTGCGAAAACCGGTTTTTGAGAAGCAGGAACTGGAAAACAGGCAGAGCCTTATGGAATTTTTTACCAGCCATGAAGAAGAACGGGTGAATTTCCAAATGCTTTTATCGGGAATCCGCAAACCGGGGAATGTCAGTGTTTTTGAGGCTATTCATGTGGCAAAAGAAGTGAACATTCAAAGTGGTCTGGTTCAGACCTTGCAGTTTCTGGCATTTTTCCTGTCGCTGCTGTGCTTTATGATAAGACCCAATCCAGGCGTTTATGTGTTTCTGGCTGTCTCTGTGTTTAATATTGCCACTTATATGGGTGTGAAGCAGGAGATAGAGAGCTATCTGGTCTGTTTTCGCTGTGTGATTCAGCTTTTGCAGGCGCAGAAAGGTTTGAAAAAGCTGAATATTCCAGAGCTTTCCTCTTATGTGGAACAGGGAGAGACTTATGCAAAGAAGCTGTCTGGCTTTCAAAGAGGTGCTTCCTTAGTCATTGACCGCAGCAATGCAGGAGGCGGTGTGGAAGGCATGATTATGGACTATGTGCGGATGCTGACCCATGTGGATCTGATTAAATTCCGGGATTTGATGAAAGTCATGAAGGAACACCAGGAGGACATTCAGGGATTGTTATATTTGTTTGGATATTTGGACAGTATGATTTCCATTGCCTCTGTGCGAAAAGCTCTGCCCTATTATTGTATTCCTGGGTTTGAGGAACGAAAGAATGCTTATATGGAGGTTGAAAATCTGTATCATCCCCTTATACGCAATCCGGTGGCAAACAGTATTCAGGCGCAGGGCGGAGTTTTGGTGACAGGCTCCAACGCTTCCGGGAAATCTACATTTTTAAAGAATATTGCTGTGAACGGGATCCTGGCGCAGACTATTTATACCTGTATGGCAACTTCTTATGTGGCTCCATTTTTGAAGGTCATGACTTCTATGGCCTTGCGGGATGACCTGGAAGGCGGGGAAAGCTATTATATTGTGGAAATCCGTTCCTTAAAGCGGATTCTGGAGGAAGCAGAAAACCCGGGGCATCTTCTCTGCATTATTGACGAAGTGCTTCGGGGAACCAATACCATTGAGCGGATTGCAGCTTCTTCCAGGATTCTGGGAAGCCTTAGAAAACCCAATGTGCTATCCTTTGCAGCTACCCATGATATTGAACTTTCCTATATTCTGGAATCTCTTTATGAGAACTATCATTTTGAAGAAGAAGTGGGAAAAGAGGATGTGACCTTTAATTACCTGTTGAAAAAAGGAAGAGTTACCACACGAAATGCCATCCGGCTTCTGGAAATGATTGGATACGATTCAAAACTGGTAAAACAAGCAAAAGATGCGGTAGAAAGTTTTGAAAAAACAGGAATTTGGAATAAATTAGACGGCAAAATACAAGGGGAGTCGAAAAAGGAAGAACAATAGTTGATGAATTCTGACGATTTTCATTGACAAAACAAAAATACTTTGTCATAATAAAGTAAGAAAGTATTCAAGGGTCTCCTAAAAAAGGTAAGACACGAAAGAAGGAATCAATTCTATATAGCTGTGTAAGCACAAGTCTTGTATGAGAATTTCATATTCTAATTTAGGGATGCCAAAAGGCATCCCCTTTTCTTTACGTAAATTAGCAGAAGCCACATCCATTTCCGCAGCAGAACAACAGAATAAATAAGAGGAGACAATTGTTATCACCACAGAATCCGTTATTTGTACCGCATCCATTATTATTTCCACAGCAGCTTAACAGGAGAAGAATCAAGATAATGCAGCTGCAGTCCATGCCGCCTCTTGTATTTCCTAATCCTCCACAATTGTCTTCACATCCGCAACCACAGTTTGTAGCAGCTAAATCACTCATGAATAATTCCTCCAAAATATTTTGATTACACTTTCATAATATGTGACAGCAGAAAAAGGGTGACAGAAAAATAATTTTTTTGTTATGGCGCATTCAGAGATGAAAATACCTGATACACATTTAAAGTTCCATATCCCCATTCCCGATTCGGATATAATTCCTGTCTGGAGCGGTCTGCACCCCGAATGAACAAAGATTTTAGTTCAATATTGTTAAAAATTCTGGGAGGAGTGCGCCGCATACCCCATTCTACAATCTGGGCACATGCCCCAGCAGTAATGGCAGCGGCAACAGAAGTGCCTGTGGCAGTGGTAAAGCCATTTCTCAGAGAAGGACCAGAAACATTAACACCAGGAGATGCAAAATCAGGCTTGATTTGCCCTGTACGGGTAAAGCCGCGGCTGGAATTTAAAAACAGGCTGTTATCATAGGCATTGTAAGCTGCTGTAGTGATAGTAGAAACAGAAGCAGAAGGAACGGTGAGTGTCGTATCAGGATTCGATCTTAAAAAACGTACATCTGGTTTGGAAAAGCCAGTGATAGGGAGCCAGAGATGATAGTTTCCACTGTTGAAACTGTCTGTGTAAACACGGATTTTCCAGGAACCTGGTGTGGGGTCAGAAAAACGGATAAAAATCAGTTGATGTCCGGAAACCGTTTGAACAATTTCAGAAGTGATAAAAATTCTAGTGTTTTCTAGGATAAAGGAAATATTTTCACTGAAGCTGATTCTTGGTGGGAGTTTTTGGATAACTTCTCCCAAAGGAGATTCGAAACCCACTGCATAAATCTCTGGAGGCTGCCCCCATAATTCCACGCAAAATCCTGTGGTATCAGGTTCTACCAGAATTTCTATCGTTTCATAAGAGTTTGCATCTGAGGCGGTTCCATAGAAGTGATGTGCTTTTCCAGCTTCATTTCCAGCAGCAGTCACTGTATGGATACCTCTGTACTGATCTGCTACAGAAAGCATGGAATCAAGAGGAGAACTGCCGGAATGGGAGCCCTGGTTGGAACCAAGCCCAATACAGATAACCAAAGGTTTTTTTAGGGTATCTGCCAGGAGAATTAAATAACGGATTCCCAACATAATGTCTGTGGATTGATAGGCAGGGGCAGAACCAGTAACATAGAAAAGCTCTTTTAAGTATTGTTTGGCAGGTTTTAGCTTCACCATGGCAATTAAGGCCTCTGGCGCTGCACCGCTGAAAGATTGTTCAGGAAGAGAACTACCCGCTGCCACACCGGCCAGAAAAGTGCCGTGGCCGTTTTCATCTGTGCTTGATACCAGGTCAAAGGGATTTTCCGCATTAAGAGCTTGATTGAGTTCTTTCTGGGTGTAGCCAGTTCCGTAGGCCAGGTCAAAAGGGGGCTGTCCCGTTTGAATCGTTTGGTCCCAGATTCCCACAATACGGCTGGAACCGTCTGGATTGCGAAAAGCAGGGTGTGTGTAATCAATACCTGTATCAAGAAACCCTATTAGTACATCCTGTCCCTTTAGTCCCAGAACCGGTTGGTTCTGCACTGCAAGAATACCGGAAGCCTCCAGACTTTCTAAATCCAGAAGCGTAAATAGTTTCGGGATGGTATTGTAGAAAAAGCCGTATTCATAATAGTTTTGAAAGAGCTCCTCTCCAAGTGGATAGTGAACCATTCCATAGTAGTCATTAAAAATCTGTGCGCCTCGTTCCTTATAGTCCGTCAGGAAACCGGTATAGGAAGGCAGGATAATGTCCGCATAAGATTCGGACAGAATCATTTCACCAATAGAAGGCATAAACTTCTCCTGAAAGCTTTTGTTTCAGTGTATGAGGCTGGGAAAGAAAACTTGCTTAAAGAGATACTGGCAATTTACCCAGTATTTGCAGATAGAAAGCAGCTTTTGTTTTAAAAATGACTAAAATTTATTTTCTGTATTGACGAATGGTCAGTTTTGCGTATAATTGTCCATTGAAGAAAAAAATTTGTAATTAGGAGATGATACAAGAATGGTCAAGACAGGAAAATGGATTGCAAAACACAGAGTTATCATTCTTACGCTCTGCATTTTGTTGTTTATTCCATCAGTTCTTGGAATGGCAGCAACAAAAATCAACTATGACCTTCTAAGCTATCTGCCAAAGAGCCTGGAAACCGTGGAAGGACAGGATATTTTGGTAGATGAGTATGGAATGGGCGCCTTTTCCATGGTTGTGGTGGAAGACATGGAACTGAAAGACGTACAAAAGCTGGAAGAAAAAATCAGCGAAATTCCACATGTAAAAGACGTACTCTGGTATGACGATGTGACAGATATTTCTCTGCCGGTAGACATGATACCAGAAGATTTGAGAACTGCTTTTTTTAATGGAGATGCAACTATGATGCTTGCACTCTTTGATGACACCACATCCTCAGACAATTCTATGGATGCAGTGACCCAGATGCGTAAAGTGGTAGGAAAACAGTGTTTCATCAGTGGTATGACAGGGATTGTAACGGATATTAAAAATATTTCCCTGAAGGAACTTCCTATTTACGTTGTGATTGCAACCATCTTGTCTTTCCTGGTACTGGAACTGACAGGAACCTCATTTTTAGTTCCCGTATTTTTCCTGCTTAGTATCGGGGCAGCAATCTTATACAACCTGGGAAGCAATGTTTTTCTGGGGCAGATTTCGTATATTACCCAGGCATTGACAGCAGTGCTGCAACTGGGAGTTACCATGGATTATTCTATTTTCCTTTTAAACAGTTATGAGGAGAATAAAAGGAGATTTCCGGGAGAAAAGGAACGTGCCATGGGGCATGCCATTGCCAATACCTTTAAATCCGTTGTGGGAAGCTCAGTTACTACGGTAGCCGGATTTGTGGCTCTTTGCTTTATGACCTTTGCCCTTGGTAAAGATTTGGGAATCGTTATGGCAAAAGGTGTAATTATTGGCGTTTTATGCTGCGTTACCCTGTTGCCTTCCCTGATTCTGATTTTTGATAAAGCCATTGAGAAAACCCAGCATAAGCCTTTAATCAGCAAGGTAGATAAACCATCTGCTTTTATTACAAAACACTATAGATTATGGATTCTTCTGTTTCTGGTGCTGCTTTTCCCGGCTGTTTACGGAAACAACCATACCAAAATTTATTATAACATTGCCCAGTCTTTGCCAGATACCCTTCCGGGAAACATTGCAAATGAGAAGCTGGCAGAAGATTTTGAGATGAGCAATATCCATATGGTTCTCATGGACAGCGGTATGGATGCAAAAGCAAAACGTAAAATGCTGGATGAAATTGACCAGGTAAAAGGTGTGAAATGGACTCTTGGCATGGATTCCTTATTTGGCCCCATGATTCCAGATTCCATGATTCCAGATGATGTGAAAAGTATGCTGAAAAGTGACAACTATGAATTGGCTTTTGTCTGCTCAGAATATGAGTCAGCTACACCGAAAGTCAATAAACAGATTGCGCAGATTGATAAAATTGTAAAGGAAGCAGATAAGGACGCTATGGTAATCGGAGAGGCACCTTTGATGAAAGACCTGGAGGACGTTACCGATGTAGATTTGAAAACCGTCAATGTAATTTCCATTCTTGCGATTTTTATCATTATCTTCTTTGTATTTAAATCCGCGCTGCTGCCGGTTATTTTAGTAGCGGTTATTGAATTTGCCATTTTCATTAATATGGCGATTCCCTTCTACCAGGGCACCAGCCTTCCCTTTGTGGCAAGTATTGTCATTGGCACCATACAGCTTGGAGCAACCGTAGACTATGCGATTTTAATGACCAGCCGGTATCAGAAAGAGAGACTGAGAGGAAAAACAAAGATGGAAGCAATTTCCATTGCCCATAAAACCAGCATGCTGTCTATTGTAAGCAGTGGTTTGAGTTTCTTTGCAGCCACCTTTGGTGTTGCGCTGTACTCTCAGGTAGATATGATTGGTTCGATTTGTACCTTGCTTGCCAGAGGAGCAGTGATTAGCATGCTGGTTGTAATTCTTCTCCTTCCGGCCATGTTTATGATTTTTGATAAACTGATTATCAAGACAACCTTTGGAAAGAACCCGGAATTAAAAGCATTAAAAGAAAGGAGCAAACATCATGAACAGAAATAAAAAACTTGGAAAAAAATGGATGGCAGGTGTTGCTGTTGGAATGGCAGGTATGATGGGAACTATGCCAGTGTACGCCGCAGAAGGAAGCGCTCCTGTATCAAAAGAAGAAACCGTTTATGTCAATGCAGATGCAACAGGTAAGGAAAACCAGATTACAGTATCCGACTGGCTGAAAAATGCAGGGACAGAAGCAGTGGTAAAGGATCAGTCCGTACTGGAAGGAATCAAGAATGTAAAAGGGGAAGAAACCTTTGAACATGCAGATGACAATGTGACCTGGCAGACCGATGGCAAAGACATTTACTATCAGGGAACCAGTCAAAAAGAACTTCCTGTTTCCGTGAAATTCACCTATTTTCTGGACGGGGCAGAAATCCAGCCGGAAAATTTAAAAGGTAAAAGCGGAAAACTGAAAATAAAAATCGACTATGATAACAAAGCAAAACAGGAAGCAATAATTGACGGAAAAAAAGAAGAAATCTACAGTCCTTTTGTTATGGTTACAGGGCTGATTCTTCCGGAAGAAAATTTCTCCAATGTAGTGATTGATAATGGAAAAGTAATTTCAGATGGTGAGAGAAATATTGTTCTGGGAGTTGGAATGCCCGGATTAAAAGAAAGCCTGGGACTTGACCAAGAAGATGCTTCTTCTGCAGTAAAAGATATTACCTTGCCGGAAAGTCTGGAAATTACAGCAGATGTAACGGATTTTACCATGGATCCAACCTTTACCGTAGCGCTTTCAGACCTGTTAGAAGATTTGAATCTTGATGATACAGAAGATCTGGACTCTGTCATGAATGCGCTGGATGATTTAGAAGATGCAGCTCTGCAATTAGTAGATGGCTCTTCGGAACTTTCCAAAGGCGCAGACACCCTTGGTTCCAGCTATCAGGAGTTTGACACAGGAATTGCAACTTTAAAAAGCGGCATAGATGTATTGAAAAGCGGTGTTTCTGAACTTGCCGGAGGTATTAACAGCTACACAGAAGGCGCAGATACCTTAAACGCTGGAATTCAGCAGTATATGGGAAAAGACGGGGCCTTAAACAGCCAGGTTACAGAGTATGTCAATGGCGTGAATAAGGTAGTAAAAGGTGTGGAAGACTATACTACAGGCAGCATTGCCCTGGCAGACGGCATTACTTCTTACATAAAAGGTGAGGAACAGATTGCAAGCGGGACAGGACAGCTTACAGAACTGGAGAGTGGATTAACGGAAATCAAAGAAGCGATTACGGCTTTGAACCAGGCAGTAGATGGACAGGGAGATTCTTCACAGGATCTGTATGCCGCATCTCAGGCACTTGCCCAGGGAACTCAGAAATTAAATGATACCTTAGATGAGATGAGCAAGCTGATGAATCAGGTGGATGCCATGACAGAAGCTGGGAAAAACCTCACAGCTCAGGCGGGAAGTCTGGCACAGGAAGTACAGGCTCAAATTCTGGAACCTGTAAAAGCAATGATGAGTACGGGCACGCAGATGATGGAAGCGCTTCAAAATCTTACAGGACAATTAGAAAATATGAAGACTATGTGTCAAAATGCGGCACAGGAAGCAGCCCAGAATGTGGCTGATCAGGTGAATAGCCAGGTTGCAGACAAAAATGCGCAGATAGAAAGCGTAAAAGGAAGCGTACAGGCAGCAAACAGCCAGATAGATGCTGCTATTGCCCAGTTAAATACACAGATTGCCAAAGCAAATGCCCAGGGTGATACAGAAACAGCCAGCGCTCTCCAGGCAACCATTGCAACGCTTTCGGGAGCAAAAGTAGATACCGGAAGTTTAAACGCCCTGAGTCCTGTAGAAACGCCATCTGTGAATACAGAGATTCCAACACCTGATTTTAGCCAGCTTCAGTCTATGGTTTCCGGTATGCAGACCCAGTTTGCCTCCCTAGAGACAGCGGTAAATGCTTTTGGACCCAAGATCGAAGCCATGAATGAACAGTTAAATCAGCTTGCATCTCAATCCATACCAGAGAAACCAATGGAAACCCTGAAAGAGGCTGTTGCTAAATTAAATACAGGTATGCAAGGACTAAATAAAGCTATGGGAACACTTTCTTCCCAGGTGGGAACCTTAAACCAGGCAACCGACAGTCTTCCGGAAGCGGTTGCAGGAATCAAAGCCCTGACTTCTGGCATCCAGGAATTGTCACAGGCAAATCCGTCTCTGTTACAAGGCGTGGAGATGTTAAAAGCAAACACACCGACTCTTGTAGAAGGCGTTAAGACTTTGTCCGGCGGAACAACACAGCTTAGCAGCGGGCTGACTGCCCTGGGAGGAGAACTCTCAAATGGTTCTGCAGCATTGTCAGCAAACAGCAATGCTTTACGACAGGGCGCGTCCTCACTTCTTGGGGGAACCGACCAGCTGGTATCCGGCGCTGGAACACTACAGTCTGCCAGCGGTGAAGTAAAAGCCGGTATCTCTGCATTGCAGGATGGAGCGCTTCAGCTCAAGGATGGAACCGTAGAATTTAACGAAGAAGGAATTAAAAAATTACAGGAAACAGCCGAAGACCTTCTGGGAACCATTTTGGACAGAGTAGATGCGCTCACCTCCGAAACCTGCAGCTATGATTCATATGCAGGAAAAGCAGATAACATGGAGGGCAATGTGAAATTTATTATTGAAACAGAAGGCATTCAGTAAGTAAAATCATACAAAAAAGACGTATTTCCTAAATGAAATCTTAGAATTTCAAAGGAATGCGTCTTTTTTGGCGTCATTTTATAACTTGCGTAAAAAAATATATACAAGAAGGGGGCGGTCATGTATAATCCTATTATAAAATATTAACAAAATAAGATGATTCGATTAAACAGGTGATGTATGAAGAACTGGTTGTTGTATGAGGAGAATCCTATGGTGAAATTATGTTATCAAAATAACGGCAGGAACACAGAGGAATTTTATTTTGATTTGCAATCTCAAAAAGTATATAAAATCTGTCTTTCGGCATATTATGCAAAGCAAAACACAAAAGGGATCCCATGGCTTTTCCTCTCAGGCGGAATCTTGGCAACACTTTTAGAGCAGGTATTGCAACGTGTATTATTACCTATAAGTGCCAGGATGCTATTGCTGTTTCTGGTAATTGGAGGCTTGGTTTTAGTCAATAAAAAAGTGAAACAATCATTTATAGAAAAATATCAATACGTAGAGGAACACACCATTGGAAACTCTATGGAAAAAGAAGAGATATTAAAGCTCTACACTTTGGGAAAATGGAATCGAAGAGCATTGGGGTTTATTGTTTTGATAGGTCTGTTGGCTTTTCTTATTGGGTTGTTTCTTATCATAAAAACCACGCACCTTACAGGAGCATTTCTGGCTTTCTTAGGTGGAATTATTGGGATTATCTTTTCCAATTATGGAGAATTTATGGAGGCGGCAAAAGTAAAAAAATATCTACAGACCGATTAAGTTTAACATGGTTTGGCGGTTTTACAGGCACACTAGCTGATTTTCTGGATGTTTTGATTTAGAGAGGGATATGTTATGGGGATTTTTGACAATTTGAGAAAGAAAAACAATAAGCTGAAAATAAAAGAAATCATAGCGAAAGATTATAAACAGAAGTATTTCCATGAATGTAAAGAGATATGGAAAAATTATGTGCCTAAAGAGGGACAGGCAGAAAATTTGCAGGGAGAATTATTAAGAGAAATAGAAAAACTTCGTTATGAAGCGCAAGATAATGGAAACAGAAACTGGGATGAGGATTATTCTTATTTTTGCAATTTTATCAGCAAAAGTTTATGTGAACAATCCATATTTTCAGAATCGGAAAAGAAAGAAATAACAGCAATCATGTCTTATATAAAAGAATGTGGAAACTATGCTCAAAAGTTTAATCGTGGAAAAGCTTTATTTTCCCCTGAGAAAATGGCTTATGTGGATGACAATTTATATGATATGATCAGTGATAAAATCGGACGATTACATAAAGCATATGGGAGACCTGTTCCATATGAAAAAAATGACAATATTAAACGGTAAAAATCTAAATTTGGAGGTATTAAAAATGATTAGAGATTTCATGTACATGGAACTAAAAACAGGCTATTCGGATGATGGTCCAGCTTGGATAGGATATGTAAAAACTTCAAAAACCAAGAAAACCATTTACTTTAATGACCATGCTTTTCAGAAATATCATGGTGGTTATTCAAATTATGTAGATATTGAAAACGGTGATGAATATTGGATTTCCGGTTTGAAAAAGAAAGAGAGCAATCGCCATTGGGCCGGCAGAGGGAAAATTATGATTGACCGCAGAGCTGTTAATGAATATCTTGCACTAATTGGAGAAAAAGAATTGCCATTGAATTTATTTGAAATCGTTGATATTGAAGATTGCTTTCCGGTTGAGAGAGTAAAGAAATTATTAAATGAAAAAGAATAAAATTCCGGATTAGAGGTGCTAAAAAACATAGAGGTGGCATTTATGCGATACATAAAACTTATATTAGGTGTCTTAACAGGTGTATTCTTTTTAGGAATTCTTAATGGCTGCAACCATGATTCCGCTGATTTTCATTCCAGCGAAGAGGCACAGAAATATGTGCTGGCCAAATTAAAAGATAAGTACAAGGAAAAATTTGTGATTACAGAAGTAATGACCTACAAAGAGGAAAAAATCGGCTTGAACTGGATGATTGCAGAAGTATCCAGTGAAGAGGATTCTTCTAAAACAGCCAGGGTATATGCCCGCAATACCGGATATTTCAAAGATGATTATCATGTTTATTATTATCTAGAGGAGATAAAAAAACTGGTGGAACCGTTATGCAAAGAGAAAGATTATATTCAAAAATATGAGACGGAAATTGAGGGACATACTACCACAACAGAATGGACAGGAAAGGAAACGCTAAAAAAATATCTAGATAAAGCGGAATATACTGCGATATTAAGGATTTATCTTCAAGAGAATCAGACAGACCGGCAGTATGCAGAGGAAATCCTGGACTGTTTAAAAACATTAGCTAAAACAGACTACAATATACGGTTAATCGTGAAAACGGAAGAAACCAAGCTGAGCATCTTTGATGAAGAGCTGGGAGCAAAAAATAAGGATATATCAAAATATTCTATGGAGTGGCTATTGGAAGAGATTCCACATACAAGAGATACAAGCATGAGTACAAGAAAATACAAAGAATGGAAAAAACAAAATCAGAAATAACATTTCTAAAAAGCCAATTTAACAGGGAGGAAGAAACATGTTAAAAGAACAAGATGTCAAACAGTATCTTAATGAGAAAAATATTGCATTTCAGGAGAATGCATCCATTATTGGTGTTTTATTTCCAAATAAAGTTACATACGCTTTCGGACCAGTCGCAACTGCTCTTTCTATGCAGTATTTTGCAATGAATTTTAATGACAGTGGTATTGCTATGATTGGTTTAAATAACACGACCGGTAAATTGGAAGAGGAAGCATTTCTTTTTGTTCCCATGGCAGAAATCACAGATGTTAAATTTAACCAAAAGCTCCTGGCATATGAATTAGAAATTATGACAGCAAAGGGAATCTTAGCTTTTAAAGTGAATAAAACAATGATTGGCGCTTCCTGGCATAAAAACAATCTGGTGAAAATTTTAGAAAAAACTAGAGGGTTATCGTAATGCGATATAAAGAGCTTAAATTAGGTATTGTGACCGGCATTCTTTGTCTGGGATTACTCAATGGCTGTAAGGGCTATTCCTGTGATTTTCATTCTAGTGAAGAGGCGCAAAAATATGTGCTTGCCAAGCTAAAAGACAAATACAAGGAAAAATTTATAATCTCAGAAGTAATGGAATATAAAGAAGAAAAGATTGGACTGAACTGGATTGCAGTAGAGGTTTCCAATCAAGAAAATCCTTCTCAGATAGTTACGGTGTATGCGCGAAATACAGGAATGTTTGAGGATAACTATCATGTTTATTATTATTGTGATGAGATAGAAAAACTTGTAAAACCTTTCTGTGAAGACAAAGATTATATTCAAAAATATGAGACGGAAATTGAGGGACATCCGACTTCCACAGCGTGGACAGGAGAAGAAAACATAGAAGAATATTTGGATAAAGCGGAATATACCGCCATCTTACAAATTTATCTTCAAGAAGGAAAAACAGATAGACAGTATGCAGAAGAAATCTTCGATTTCATGAAAGGGATTATGGAAAGCAATTTGCATTTTAAGCTTTTAGTATACACAAAGGATGAAAATCCTATCTTTCAGTCTTTGCCAGAGCAGCACAGACAGTCCGATGTAGAATTTATTTTGGAAGAAATGGATAGCATCAGAAGCCTGCAAGAAACAATGGAGCATTACGATGAATGGAAAAAACAAAAGCAGCAGAATGAAACAAATCCTGAATGAAAAGGAGTGACAATAAGATGGGAATCTTCGACAGATTAAAAAGAGGAAAACAGACATCAAAGGAAGAATACAGCGGAATCGTAAGCAATGCCAGGAAAAACAGTATGACAGCGGTTGAGTATGGAAAAAGCTTTCAAAAGAATTTTGATTTTTCTGCGAAGAGTATAGGTGAGCTGGAAGAAATTCTGGATTATTATGCAGAGGATTTGCTAGAAAGCAGACCAACAGAAAATCAAATTTGGAGCATGTCTCTTATTTTTGGCTCTTATCTGGGGGAAGTCATGTTAAAAAACGGACTTTCTAAAAGAGGGTACTGTTGGGGAATATAGGATACAGGAACGATTCCTTTGCTAATGGCTGGCAATGAAAAATATATTACTCCTGTAGATAAGGTTTACAAGAGACTGGTAAATGGAGCAGAAGATAACGTGATTTCGTTTTATCAGATGGCGATGGAAGAAGGATAATTATCGTGAAGACAAATATAGTTAAGATGACGGAATGGAAAAACCTATATCCCATTAAAAAGATAATATTATTATCCGTATGGCTATTTGGGGTTTTAATATTGTATGCCTGTTTCGCAGCCCTTATCAAAGACCATGATTTCAGAACAATATTCATCATTATCCTAGACAGCGTAGGACTTGTTAAATCATTCATACCGATTAAAAAATATATTTTGACAAGCTATCATTGTATGCCGGTTTTGAATCAAATTTTCACGAAAAAAGAACTGGAAAAATTGCTTGAAAACGAAGTGTTTCAGAAAATGACAGGAAGTACAGAAAATCCTTTAAACAGACCGGAATTGTTGGAGAGTGAAAACTGGTTTTGCATTCATGGGAAATTTATTTCAAAGAACATGGCAGTGATAGGAAGAGCATGGGTGGCTGCAAGTCTCAATAACAGAGATATTACGCCTGTAAAAATATTTTATATGACAGGAGAATTTCTCAAGGTCAAGACAGGACATTCGTGGAATGTTTCTACTATACAAGCCTTTAATTATCTATTATGGAATGAGTATAAGATAATACCTGCTAAAGTATTTTCAAAAGATTATGAACAAATTAGCACAATTTTAAAGAGTACATTTAGGAAAATGAAAGAGGAAAAGAACTTGTGCGAAAAAGAAATGATACGATATTTGCTTGAATCCGGTACAGAGGTGAAAGCATTATTTTGGAATGAGATACCTGGTTTTAAGATGCCAAACAAGTATTGTAGTAGGATGGAGAAGAAGTAATGAAAAAAACAACCATAGCAGAGTGGAGACGTTTTACTCCTATTAAAAAATTATTGCTTTTAGGTGGATATGGATTTCTGGCTCTAGCGGCAGTTATGTATATGTTGGAGTTTTTGACAGGAATGCTTGATATGGAAATAAAAGGTTGGGCGGCTTTCGTTTCCAGTATGTTTTGTGGAGTTATCTGCTTTTTTTCCTGGAAGCCGATGTGGAAATATTTAAAAATAAAGCATATTAGTATGCCAATTATTACGGATTTGCTTAACAGCCAGGAAATTGATACATTCTTTCAAGGGGAAGTATTTACACCCATTCATGAATTAAATGGCAGGGATATCAAGTATTGTCACTTTAAGGAAAGTCAGAATTGGTTTCAGCTTGGGAAATATTATTTATCAAAGCAATTATTGTTCTCTGTGTCATTAAATACATCGTATGGTTTAACCGGACGTGGAAGGACAGCACTTAAAGTGTTAGGGGTCAATGGAAAAGAAGTTGAACTGGATGCAGGAATTGTAATTAGGAAGGAAGAAATCGGTGAAATTCTGAAATATATGTTGGAGGAAGGTCACATTCAAGGTAAATCCATGGATTTTAAAACACAATTACAGGAGACATTTGAAGAAGAAAAAAAGAAGTATTCTGATACAAAAACCTTTGTGAAAAGCCTTGCCAAAGATGCACAGGAATTTAAAAACATGGTAGTGAGAAAATTTCCCCTAAATGAGAAGAAACGATATTATTATGAACATATGGGAGATATGAAATTGCTGAAAACCTGGAAAATTGCGGCTGCAAAGAAAAACGGATTTATCAGGTTTTATGATCAGGTAGTAGAATTTGAGGTTCATAATGAAAGAATAAAAACAATCTGGGTAAAAGAGCAGGGGAAGACACGAAAGATTCCGGTGGAAATATATCCATTCCTATACATGACAGAATCAATTCCCCAGGAATATGGATTTTTAGATGGAAGCGGGAAGGAAATAACATGATGAGAATGATTATCAGGGAGAAATTTCTTTGCCGGATGTAAATGTTCACTGCAATTTCAGATACGATCGCAAAATTATACGGTTTTGTGTAAGTATTGTCACAAGATATATCAGGTAAAAGAAAGAGAAAATAATTTTAAAATTTAGAACGGATTTAAGATGTAGAGGGAAATAAGTGGATAACATAGGTATTAAAATAAAAAGTAATGATAAAATAGCTAAATGCATTGGTATTATAAGAAAATATACAAACATATCAATAGGAGAAATGAAAGCGAAAATAATAAATAATGAATATGTAATGGTCTGTGGATACACGGATGAAGCTGGAATAAAAAGTATAGTAGAAGCTTATAAAGAAGTTACAAGCTTAGGAGTTGATGCAGTAATATATGAGCATGATAGAGTTACTACAGTAGATTTTCTGGTAAATTTAATGGATATGTATGGTGATATTGGAATGAGGCTATCGCAATCCCACTGGCTTTAGACGGTGGGTTAAGGTAGCCAAAAGTGAAAGAAAGGGCATTGGGAAAACGGGTATGGTAATCATTATTCATATACTAACGGTATTGTTAGCAGTTGCAACATTTTTTATTATTAAGAACAAACGCTATAAAGTTGTACCGCTTGTTAGTTGGGTTATTTTTATTTTTTTTATAGGCTGTGGAACTATTTCGGCAGTATCTTTACTTGTTCCATACGGGGAGATATTTGTACTACCTTTAGGAGGTATTGTCTTTGGTTTGGTATTCATCTTAGCTGCGTTTAACGATTTCTATTCTTTAATAAGATGTAAAGAGAAGATAGATGGCATATATCGTGGTTATAACACCTATTACGGAGGAAATGGAGTTTCTACACAATCGCCGGTTTTTCAATATACTTATAACGGAGCATTGTATCAAGAACAGACAACACAAAATATCTCATATAAGCTTTTAACGCAAAATATGAGGAATGGAGAAACTTATAGTATCTATATTGACCCAAAACATCCAGCAGTATTCATTCTTCAAAAAAAGATTAAAGTGAGTTCTATCATTGCAGTTATATTTGGAATTATGTTTTTTTTGGCAGGAATTACTACATTGTGTGCAATTTTTCCTGTATTTTGGAGTGTGATAAAATGATTAAAAGAATTTGGACATAATGGATTATTTGTTTCGACTGCAAAAGTAAAATGTGTTCCATAAATCTTTTTACAAAATGCTTGAAGAGGAGTTTCTAAGCAATCTATTGCCTGGGAGCGTGAAATAATTCAAAGACGGAAGGAAATTTTACTATGGGGCTGTTTGACAAATCCTTTAAGAGAAATGTGCCTGTGAAAGAAAAAATATTTGAAGATTATTTTACAGAAGTACAAGCAGATATGGTTTCTATTTGTTTGGAATATGTAGAAAATAAAGCTGATAAAATTTACATTTATGCATCATTTGAAGCTAATGTTATGACACCTGATTATTTCTATGACATCGGTGGAATTGTATTAAACAAACATAAGCTAAATGATGCAAAGAATGGGTTTGTTTATGATGTATCATTTGACCGACAAAAAGCGTGTTTACATATTTTAATGGAAGATATCAAAAAAATGGTAAACCTGTGCAAAGAATATAACAGACCAATGCCAACAGAAATAAAAATGGTTTATGAGGTAAATACAAAGGAGCTTCACGCGGATTATAAGTATGAATCCGTTTATAGTAATCATAAAACAAAAACAGCATACCATGTTGTGAAGGAGTGGCTGGAGGAAGTAAAAAATCAGAAGAGTGAAAAAGATATGGAACATGGATAAATTTTTAAGTGATGCCATTATGGGATAAGGGAGAAGAAATAGATGTCTGTTTTTAACGATTTTCAGAGGAGAACTGCTGAATTTGACAGTGAAAATAAAAGTTGTTTCTTTCCAGGTTCATATATATAATGAAAGAAGAATCAAAGAAATGGATCATGCCATTATTCGGTGACGGAGCCCATATCCTATACGTGAATGGTGAATATAGAAACCTGGAGCATCCTGTAGGAAGCCTGATGCATGACTTTAACTGCAAAGACGCAAAAGATATGGTGAACCCATTACTGGCAGAAGAAGTCAGATACTTAAAGGAAACAGAAGGAGGTCGAAGCCAGATGAGCAGAATTTTGGAAGAGATGAGAAATGAAGTGGCAGAAAAAGAAAAAGTGAGTACAGCACTAAAAATGTTGGCAAAAGATTATGAAACAAAAGAAATCGCAGAGATAACAGGTTTGTCTTTGGAAGAGGTTCGGAAGCTGGCAGATAATCAAAAAGGTTAAGATTCATGCTTTCCCCGGATATGTGTAAAAACATAGCCGGGGAATTTTTCATATTTTATATCATTAAGCGTTCTAAACGAGAACCCAGACGGCTTAGTATTTCATTTGTGATGGTGTCTGTTTGTTCTGCTATATCGTAAGCGGTTATTTCTGCATTGCCGGATTTTCCAATGAGGATAGCAATATCTCCTTCGCTTACTTTGGGAATATTAGTTATGTCAATCATCATCTGATCCATGCATATGCGTCCTATAATGGGGGCTGGTTGTCCTTTGATAATCACATTGCCTTTTCCACAGGATAAATCACGGGGAATACCGTCTGCGTAACCAATAGGAAGTACTGCGATTTTTCGGTTTTCCGCTGCAGTATAGGACAAACCATAGCCAAGGCTTTCTCCTTTATATAAATCTTTGACTGCCGCAATTCGGGCTTTTAAAGACAGAACTGGTAAAAGTGGAAGTTTACATTGCTGCATATCTTTTCGATTACTTAAAACACCATAAAGCGCAATGCCAACTCTGGCATAATTACCGGACAGTTCCGGATAATGAATAAGCCCATAACTTGCAAGAAGATGTATGTCAGGACAGAAATAGCCCATTTTCTTTAAGTCCGAAAGAACCTGATAAAACGTTTTGCCCTGAGATTCTGTGTAGGCTTTGTCTTTTGGACTTACACTATCAGAAACACAAAGATGTGTAAACGCTCCCTCAATGTTCAGATTTTTCATCTGAAATATGCGGGCGATTGTTTTTACATGCTCTGCGCGTTCTCCCAGGCGGTGCATGCCAGTATCAATTTTGATATGAACCCGAAGGGGCTTTCCATATTTGTTTAGAAGTTTTGCGTAGCGGTAATTGACAACTGTTTGAATGAAATTGTATTTTCTTAAAAGCGGAAAAGCATCCGGGTGCGTATATCCTAAAATAAGGATTTCTCCACATATCCCCCCTTTTCTTAGTTCAATTCCTTCTGATATGGAAGCTACGCAAAAACGGTCAATGCCCATTTGATTTAGAGCTTTTGATATACAAACAGCTCCGTGCCCATAAGCATTGGCTTTTACTGCAGGCATCAGCTTACAGCCAGCCGGCAATAAATTTTCTAATACCTCTATGTTGTGATAAAGATTCTTCTTATCCAGCTCAATCCATGCCCGCCCTTTAGGCGAATAGGCTGGTTTATGGGAAATTCTCCATTTACTGATGATATCAGCAAATAGGCAGGACAAAAAGCAAACTGCCATATAATGAATCAGACTATTGTCTGTTAAAATGGCCTGACAATGGGTTAGTTTGGCAATACCCCGTACCAGAATAATCATCAAAGGATGGAGCAAATATATCCAGGTTGAAATACTTCTCAGTATCGGCGCAGGCTGCTTTTCCACGGACAAAATAACAGCAAAAAGGAAGTACATACAGGGCAGTAATGAAAAATACATACTATCATGCCTCTGAATATCGAAAGTATGAAGAAGCATTCCCTCATAAGTCATACACAGAAATGAAATAAAAAATCCGCATATATGAAATAGCCTTTTTCTGTTCAGGATTCTATGACGAAACCATGCCCCCATAATCAGAAAAACAGGAACATAGAACAGTCCGTTTCTGGTATAAGAAAAGACCTGGAACAGTACATGATACATATGCTTTGCAGCAGGAAACATTTCAGTAAAGCCATAATAACTGTCGCCAAACAATCCAACCCCATATAGGAGCAGACAAATACAGGTAAGGACTTTAAAATTTATTTTCTTTCCCAATATCCAGAGGAGTAATACTCCTGTTACAGAAGCGGGAAGATACCAAAGATGATAAAAAGTTCCGTCAAAAATCAGCATACGAAGAATGTCAATGGCGCTTTTTTTATCAAATTGTCCTGCATAAAGATTTACAGGAAGATATAGAAAAATCGCGATTGCGTACAAAATCAGAGTTTTTCGTATAAAATGAACCAAAGGGCGGTAATCCATTGATTTTCCAAATAGGTACTGTGGAAGAAGAAAATATCCTGTTACCATTAAGAAAAAAGGAACAGCCATCCTTGCCATAATCCGTGTAAAGATAAAATCAACCTCAGCATGGAAAGAAGTAAGAGGAGAGGTATGTATGGCAACAACCAGTAATGCTGCCACAACCTTAAAATAATCTAAGCTTCCAAGAGGCTTTGTTTTTGTCATGCGTTGTCTCCATTCTGTGATGCTTCCGATAAGGCTCTGCTAATCGCTATGGAAATAATTTGCTCAAAAGAAATATGAGCAGCTTTTAACATGTTTGGGAAGCGGCTATGTGTTGTGAAACCAGGAATGGTATTGACTTCGTTAAATACAATTCTGCCGGAATCATCCAAAAACATATCGACTCTTGCAAATCCAGAGCAGCCTAATGTCTGATAAATTTTCTTAGCGGTCTTTTTTACTTCTGCCGCTTTTTCGGGGGAGATTCTTGCCGGAACATGGATAGAAGAAGTTTTTAAAGTATACTTTTCTGTAAAATTAAAAAATCCTTTTTCAAGTTGGATTTCGTCCACTTCACCCAGGATGAAATCCTTATCTTCTAAAATAGCACAGCCTACTTCAAAACCGGAAATACCTTCTTCGACAATTACTTTATTGTCATAAGAAAAAGCAAGCTTTAATGCAGCAGGTAACTGAGTTTGCTTCGTTACTTTGGTTATCCCGTATGAAGAACCAGCTCCAATCGGTTTGACAAATAAAGGATAGCCGATTTGCTCTGCCTGCATGAACACAAGTTCTAAGTCCATACCTTTATGTATGACAAAGGATTTGGGAACACAAATGCCTGCTGACTGGACTAATTTATGAGCCCTGTCCTTGTCCATGCATAATGCAGAAGAAAGAACGCCGCATCCCACAATAGGTATTCCTGCAAGCTCAAACAATCCCTGTATGGTACCGTCCTCCCCATTCTTTCCATGTAATATTGGAAAAACAGCGTCAATAGGAAATTCCTCTAGTTTCCTGTTTTTTATCGTGAAAATGCCTTGTACTGTCCTGTTTGGTGATACAACAACCGGAGTACAGTCTTTTTCGTTGCACCATTCATCAGTAGGTATCTTTTCCAGTTCTCCGTCATATTGAAACCAGTCTCCTGCATTTGAGATTCCGATTAAAACAGGTATATATTTTTCCCTGTTAAGATGTGTAATGACAGAATAAGCCGATTGAAGTGATACACTATATTCTGGAGAACAGCCGCCAAAAAGAATGGCAATCCGTTTTTTTGATTCCGGACAGTGGCTGGTTCCCTCTGGCATTTGTTTTGAAGTTCTCTGTGTTTCTTTTGCAAAATGATTCAAGTTTCATTCCTCCTTGTAGTAAAGTAACAGAAAAAGCTCCTGTTCAGTATTCAGTCTACCGGAAAGGTGGTTTTTATACTTTAAGATTAAATGATTGAAAGATTAAGAAAAGGTTAAGGAAATATTGAGGATTTGCTATGATTCAATATTACAGCATTAGATTTTGTGCTATTTCGATAAAAAATAATCAGAAATTTAATCAATTCAAGACAAAATAATGGTAGTTGCGTTGATTTTTATTGTGAGTATAAAAGCAAAATGGTATAATGTGGTTAATTAGGTAATTGCGAAACCCGCGATGTTCGTTCACCATCTTGAACGAAAAAGAGGTAGAATTAATGTTATATGAGTGATACAAAATATTAAATAGTAAGGCAGGGGAGATTGGATGAAAAAGAAAGGATTTAATATTACAAAAATAAATAAAAATCTCAAAACAACAGATTCGATTTTGGCTTTTTCCAATGTTGCAGCCTATGTCATAGGTGGCAAAATTAAGTTTCTAATCCTGATTTCCATACTCTTAGTTACTTATGCCATATATATCAGATTTTATCCGTATATCTATATAGAAACAAGGACAAAAAAAGAAAAAGGAACTGCTTTCCAAATGCCGCTTGCAGGTGCATTGATAGCAATTTTTTCCTGTCTGATTGCTTCAAAAAACATTAACTGTGATTTTGTAAACATCATAAAAATAGCGTTTTGTCTGACAGCAATCTTAGCGGTTCCATATATTATAAAGTCACTAAGGACAGAGTGTCCTCAAAGATTGGGGCGTAAAGCTTCTGTTATTTTGGCGGTATTGGCTATTTCCTTCTCTATTGTACTTCCGTTGAATATTGTACTGACCTTTGACAAACCTGTTCATGAAACTGTAACTATTACAGATAAAGATATAAACACAGGTGATAATGCAAATAGTTATTTTTTATATGGAAATTGGAAAGGAGAAGAAGCAGAATTCAGTGTTTCTAGAAGTACATATAAAGAAACATCGGTTGGAGATGTAAAAAAAATATGTATAAGAAAAAGTGTTTTAGGACTAAAATATTATACGATACATAAATAGCTATGCAGGTTCCTTAAGCCTAAAAGGAACTATTCTGAAATATAAAGAAGAATATTCAAAAGTCAGGAGAAAAATGAAAGAGAGAATGGAGAATAAAAAATGGGAGGACATATGCAGAAGAAGATAATCATTTGTGTGGCAGTTGTGGTGCTGTTGCTACTGGGAGTGTTTACTGCTTATTTCTATTATGACAGCAAATATGTAAGGTTTCAGGATAAGATAATGAAAGCACAGGTATTAGAGGCATTAGATTCACAAAAAGATAAAGTGCTAAAAACAGAGGCAGAAGAGATTGGATTTTTAGAGACTTTTCAGATGCGGGAGACTTTAACTTTTGAAGATTTATTGGCTCTTCCGAATTTAAAGTTTGTTGCAGTGTTTGGCGATCGAGTTGAAAAAGAATCAGAGGAATATGAGAGATATCAGAATATGATAAAAGATACGTTTCCTCAACTGAAAAATTTAAGAAAAGTATTTTTTCATGATAATCGGGCTACTTATAATCTGGATGCATTTTCAGATTGCAGACAAATCGAAGAGTTATGGATACAGGAAAATCATGTAAAGGATATCAAGGGAATTGAAGGAATGGAAAATCTTCGTATTTTAGTTTTGCGGGAAAATCCTTTAACAGATATTTCGCCACTGGAAAAGCTGGAAAAATTAGAAGTCGTAGATTTTACAGGGGTGTCTGTAAAAAATATAGAATCTTTATTGAAAATTCCATCTTTGAAACTGGTATATTATACTGCGAAAAATGAGGAGCAGAAGGAAATTCTAAGGTGCTTATCAGAAAAAGGGGTTGAGGTGATACAGAATAATGAAGAACGTTATGTGAATATTTTTGATGAAATGGAAAAATTAGGGATAGAGTACGTGGATTATAGAAAATTGCAGTAAAAGAAAAAGAGAGACTCATATACAGGAAAGGAAAAGCATATGGAAGATCAAAGAAAGAATGAATTAGCAGTTATAATAGCGGCAACAGTTGCATTTGGGGGTTTTGGCAGATTATTAGTACGAATACCTTATATGGTATTTGGGGATTTTTCAAGTGGCTTTTTTATATCAATAGCGTTATGGTGGGTTTACAATTCTGTTTTATTTTATGTTGCAGGGCAGATGTGTGTGGCTGAGGGAAATAAGAAATGCATAACAAAAAGTATAATTTTCGGATTTCTTGCAACGTTAATTAAAGCCGTAATTGATACTTGTATTGATTTGACGGTAGCCCGTCAGCCTAATATGCTGATACTTGTAGCGGTTATGGAAATTTCTATGATACTTTATATCATAGGGTTAGATTATTTTTTATTTGTAAAAGTGGGAAAAAGAACGATACAAAAAGAAAAAAAGGGAATAACTGTGTTAGTGTCCGTATTCTGTTCTTTATTAGTTCTTTATGCAGGAACTTTATTCTATTATAAAGAACAAGTACAATATGCAGTTGAGAAGTTTGGAGATATGCAGGAAGTACAGGAGTTAGGTTTAGATAACGCAATTTATAATTTGACCACAATGCTTGGCAGACGTTCCACAACAGTTGGTATGATTGTGTATGTTGGCTGTTTTATAATAATCTGGTGGATATTGGAGAAAATTAGTGTTGAAGAATAAATTACGGGATGAAAAGGAGTAAATAAATATGCTGTTAGTTATTATGGTTTTAGGTGTGTTACTGATTCCGAAGATTCCTGAGAAGTGGTTTCGTTTCCTGTTTCTGGCTTGTATTGTTATGAATGCGATTTATAGAATGGAACTTTTTCCATCTGAGTTGGGAAAGGGAATGCACCTATTTTGTAAAGTTCTGGAACTCATTCTTTTAATAGCAGCATTTCAGGTTTTTGATAAACGTCCGCTTTCTTTTGGGATAGGTGTGCTTTCGCTTCTTTTCTTTGGAATTTATATGATTCCAGTTAGTGTGATCTTAAAAAATGGAGGAATGAGTGCTATATATTCTGCTTACGGAACCAGTGGAAAGGGGGTTGCAGAAGGGATAAGACTGATAGAGAGCGTGAAAACTTTATGCTTGTCTCTGGTGTATCTTTCTCTGGATGTGAGAATTTTTTTGAGAATAAAGAGAAAGGACATGAAAGAATGAGAAAAAAAACATAAAGTTTGAAGATGAATACATAGAATCCAATACGCTGGATGTATTAAATATAAAGTCTGGCAGAGTTTTAAAATCCCAAGCAAAGGAACTGCGGTATTTTGAGATTTTTGAGAATAATTTGAAACATATCAGGACATTGGAGGACCTGGAAAAGTTTCCAAAATTAGAAGTTATCGTTAATCATGGGATAAGAGATTATGAAACAGAAGAAGGAGAAGAACAGTTTGAAGAGTCTTTCAAACCGACACAACAAGAATATGAAAGATATCAGAAAATGTTGAAAAAAACTTTGCCGAAGCTGAAAAATCTGAAGGAGGTTTCCTTTGGTTCCCGTACTATTTTTTATGATTTGGATGCCTTTGCAGAATGTACCCAAATCGAAGAACTTTGGGTAGAACACAACAGGGTTGAAAATATTGAAGGGATAGCCGGTATGAAAAACTTACGGATTTTAAGCCTTGCCCATAATAAAGTTGCTGATATTGCCAAATTGAAGGGATTAGAAGATCTAGAGGCAGTAAATTTGGAAAGCGTAGAGGTAAAAAATTTACAGGATTTGCTGGAAGTGCCATCCTTAAAACTGGTTTTGTACGATGCGGAAAATAAAGAAGAGGAAAAGGTCATAAACGAGCTTTGCGAAAAGGGAGTAACTGTTTTAGAGGAGCAAGAAGGAGGAGAAGGATTCGTAGAGACATTGGAAGAGCTTGGAATAGAACGGTTGGGGTATGAAGCTATCAAAGATATGAACAAAGAGGCAGAAAGGATGAAAGAGAAGCATGAATAAGCAGAAGAGACTTGGAATTGTTGCAGCAGCAACCGTAGTTTTTGGAATATTTTCAAAGTGGCTGGTGGGTGTGCCCTATATGGCATGGGGATATTTTGATAAAATATTTGTCGCATCTTTTTTACTATGGTGCTTTTATGCAGCAGCTTTATATATTGCTGCCAAACTGGAAACAGACAAGAAATTAAACTTTTTGAAGATTGCGGTTCAGGCGTTGGTATTTGGCATTCTTGCAGCATTTGTAAAAATGGGCATTGATGCCGGAATTGAGCAGTGTGCGAAAAAAATGAATAATATGCTTTATGTAACTATGTTAATGGAATGCGGAATCATAGTATTTGGAAGCCTTATGATGCTGTTTTTATATGTTTATGTAGGAAAAAATCATGGGATAAGAGGGCGTGGATTTAACAAGCTTACAGGGATTCTTATTGGAATTGTCGCGTTGTATGCAGGGGTGATGGGATATTATTTATATCAGGTAAAGCATTGGATTTCTAAGTTCTCTCATATAGAAATGGTACAAGATATAGGAATTGCTCAGGGTGTCAATAATTTATCAACAAAATATGCGATAGAATCCAATCTGATTGGAATGATAGTGTATGTTGCCTTTTTTATTACTTTTTGGAGTTTGCTGCAATTTGCAAATCAAAAAGAATAGAATCTTCTAAATAGTGAAGAAAAGGCAAAAGTCCACTTGACTTTTAATTCCTACAGATGTAATATTTATATAAATCAACCAAATCATAAAAAACATATTTTTTTGGTTTGAAATCTTACAAATGTAATAAAATGGAGAGGATGATAAAGTGAAGAAAACAGGACTTTGGAAAACAGGATTTGTCATGATGGGAATGCTATTGGCAATTCATATGGCGGGGTGTAGTCTTTCGGATAATCAGAAAATGCAGCAGAAGAGGGAAAATGCAGATAAAAGAACCATGAAACGGAGTGAATCAGAAGAGAAGGCGGTGGAAGAAATCCTGGAGATTTGTGGTCGAACTTATAGGGAGGTTGAAAAAAAAGATAGCAGGAATGATTTGGAAATGATTCGCAGCCTTGTGACAAATCTTGGCAAAAAGGGTTATACAGCGGTTGATAAGGAAAATCAAATTAACATGACAGAATATGAGAAAGTGATAGAGTTTTGTGAAAAGATAGAAACAAAGCAAAACGGACGCTTGACTATCGTAGAAGTTGCCAGAGATGAAAGCTGTATCATTCGGAAGATGGAGACACGGGGCGGAAATGTAAACATGATTAGAAGCTATTATATTTATGAAAATGGCAAATGGAAACAATCCTCAGAGGATATATACAGGGCAGAATCATGGAAATATACAGAGGATGGATACCTGATGTTTTCAGGAACTTTAGATTTTGAAGGGTCTTATGACGTTACAAGAGATACGATTATGGAATATACTGCATATCGGGTACTGCCATTGGATGAAACGTGCCGGGAATGGAATCGTAAATATATCCTTCCAATCGGATATGAGCTGAATAACATGTTCCTTACAGACTGGAGTGAGGAGGATTTTGGAGCTTTAGACTTTTATGATGCCTTTGATTTGTTTTACCGGGAAAATCATATGGAAAATGGAGAGTTTACTGCTGGAAATGCAATGGGAACAAGTGCAGTTTATTTAATTTCAAAAGAAAAATTTGAATCGGTTATTATGTCCAGATTTCAGATAGGCAGTGAAGTTCTGCAGTCAAAAACAGTTTATCATCCAGAGGAGAAAGTATATGAATACAAACCAAGAGGCGTGGAAGAAGCAGAGTATCCGGAATATCCATATCCAGAAGTGGTTGGATATGTGAAAAATAATGATGGAACGGTAACTTTGAAGGTACAGGCTGTCTTTCCTTATAAGGGATTATCAAAACTGTATACTCATGAGGTAACAGTACGTGATATGGAAGATGGGAGCATTCAATATGTGGCAAACCGTGTTACGGAACCGCCTAATGAAGCGGAGGCAAGCTGGCACGTACCACGGTTAACAAGAACAGAATGGGAAAAACTGTATGGAGGTGATGAGTAATAAAAAAATATAAAGTTCTTATGATGGTACTTGCAGCATGGTTTTTGCTGTGTGCCGGTGAGGAAAGAAAAGATGCGAAACAGGAAGCTGGGGAACAGTGGGAGAAAGGGTATGATTTGCCGTTAAAAGAAGCGGAGCAGGCAGAAGCGGCTACAGAATGTGAAGAGATTATGGAGCAGATTCAAAATCTCTATAAGCTGGCAGACAAGGGAGAGACTTCCAATGTTGTTCTGCAGGATGAAACGATACTGGAAATGCAAAAGGCTGTAACAGAAACAGGTTATCCGGTTTCTGCAACAGTAGCTTATGCTGATATGGAAAATTATGAAAAGGCAGACCAATTTCTTGCAGATTGTAAAAAGGGGAAAAGCAGTTTTGTGGTTATTTATGAGGTTCGTCAGGACGGTGGTATCAACAGAATGAAGTTTACCTATGATGGAATTGACATGTATGTAATCAGTACCAGTGGTATTTGGATGAAAAATGATATACCGGGGATTGCTTACACGTCATATACCCGAATCAAAGAATGGGAATACACAGAAAATGGGTGGTTTTGTTATAAGCTGTGCGTACCGGAACCGCCAGAAGTTACGGAAATCAAGGATGGAAGCCAGGCTCTTAGAATAAAACCAAGGACAGAAGCGCAAAGAGAGATGTCCAAATTATGTGTTCAGGGAATCGGGTATCAGGGAAATAATCTGTTATGTTCTAATTGGAACTTAGACCATTTGGATGTCTTAGATTATAACGGGTTGTATGAATACTTGTATCGAATGAAATACGGGAAACAGTTTCCAGGGGAAAAATATACAGAGGGGATTCCAAAAGATGAGTTCGAAAGTTTGATGATGGAGTATCTTCCAATATCAGAAGAAGAACTGCAGAAATATGCAGAATTTGATAAAGAAACAAATTTGTATGCATGGATGCCATTAGGATGTAGTAATTATGTCCCTGGCTTTTTCGAAACTTCCATGCCAGAGGTGGTTGCTATAAAAGAAAATCCGGATGATACGATTACCTTAACGGTAAATGCAGTATGTGATATGGTTTTATGCGATGATTCTCTTATCACCCATGAATTAACCGTGAAGTTCAAAGAAGATGGAAGTTTTCAATATTTAGGGAATCAGATATGTAAAGAGGACGAGAATCATATTCCACAATACCAGTATCGTGTAAATGGAGCGGGATGAGCCTTTTCAGACTTTTCCCGCTGTTTTTTATTTCCATATGCTTAAGTCAGATAACAGGGACAGCGTTATCTCTGCTGCTGTACTTCCATCTGCGTAATCTGCAGCATGAATATTCGTGGCGAAAAAGTAAGTATTTTCTGTACTTTCTACAAAACCGATAAACCAGCCATTGAGATCCTGTCCGTTTACCCGTCCGGTTCCGGTTTTTCCATAGAGATTTCCAAAAGAAGAGGAGGAGATATGGATAGCATCTTTTACTGCCTTCACATTTTCCGGTGCAAATCCAAGGCTCTGATTTTGTAATTGGATTAGAAGTTCTACCTGTTCTATGGGGGAAATTTTCAGGGAGGATTCCATCCAGTAGGAAGAAAAATCGCCACTTAAATCTTCATTTCCGTATCCCATTTTTTGAAGATATTCTTGGACAAAAGAAACACCAAGCTGTTCATCAATGGCTTGAAAATACCAGTTGACGGAAGCATTCATGGCTGTGGGCAACGTTTGATCTGCGTTCCATGCTTCAAAAGGATAGTTGTTTCCATTCCATGGAATCAAGGAATCTTCTGGTGAAATAATCTGTTTTTCTAATCCAAATAAGGCGTTATATATCTTATAGGTAGAGTTTGGTGAAACACGTAAGGTGGCATGTTCCAAATCATGTATTTTCCAGGTATCTTTTTTTAAATCATATAACACAAAACTCCCCTCATAATCTCCAAAATAATTGGTAAGGTCTATTTTGGAACAATTTTTTGAGGAAGAGTTCCACAGATAGTGATTTTCATCTGCTGCATAAGTAGAAACAAAGGGTGCAAGTCCCAAAAGCAAAACAGATGTCAACAGGAAGGCAGTGATACTTTTTAGCTTTTTCTGCAGCGTTGGCCTTTGGTAAGATGCAATATTTAGAATTCTTCGTTTCATCTGTTTCATACTTCCGCTGATGCCAGAGGCAAAGGGAAAAAGATTTGAAGAAATCTTTTCAGCAAAGTTAATCAGCGTATTTCCATAAGATACATAATCTTCGGACTTCAATAACTTTAAAACAGAAGTATCACAGGCAATTTCCCTGTCAATCCGCATTTCTTTCAGTACATACCAGACCAGGGGATGAAACCAGTAGACAATTCCGGCAAGATTCATAAGCGCGTTTGCAATCCAATCTTTGTGCTTATAGTGCTGCAGTTCATGTAACAGCATATATCGGATATCAGTTTCATTATCATCTGATATCAGGTGAATGGGGAGATAGATGCAGGGTTTCCAAAATCCAACAATAACAGGCGATTTGAGATAAGCAGTACTGTATACGGGAATATATTTTGTAATGCCCGTATCATGCAGGCAACACGGATATAATCTTTGAACTTTTTGACTTTGAAGCGGTAACGCGGATTTCTTTAACCCATGCAGGCCAAGGACAGAACGGATTAGTAATATCAGCATGGCGATCATACCCGACAGCCAAATTGCAAGTAACAGATAGCCCAGGATAGAAGGTGTTTCTCTGTTTACGGAAAGGGCGAAATCTTTTATCCGGTTTTGGGAATCAGTAATATTCGTTTGCAATGTCTGCCCTATGGCAGCCTCTGTTTTAACATTAGGAACAATAATAAACATCTCTGATAATTTAAAAAAGCGAAAAGGCAAAAAGGGAACTGCCAAAAGTCCAAGCAGCAGAAACCATAGGTTATATTGCATCCGGCTGGATAAAATGTTTTTAAAAATACGCTTTATAAGCAAAAAAATTCCTATGATTCCGCAGAGCAGTATATTGCAGGCAAGAAAGCGAATCATAAAATCAGCCATATCATGTTCCCTCCTTTTCTATTTTTTCGAAAGAAGGCTGCGGAGTGTGTCTAGTTCCGATTCCGATAATTTGTCATTTTCTATATAGGCAGATACCATAGCTGTAATGTCCCCATCATAGTAACGTTTCAGAAAGGAATTACTTTCCTGTCCAACATATTCCTTTTTTTTTACAGCCGGAGTATAAACAAACATACGACTCTGTTTTTCGTATGTAAGAGCGCCTTTTTTCACAAGGCGTTTGATTAAAGTCTGAATTGTTTTGGGACTCCAGCTTGTAGTCTGCAATAATTTTTCAGTGATTTCATTGGTGCTGACAGGGGCGTATTTCCATACAATTTTCATGACCTCATACTCCGCTTCAGAAATTTGGGGAAGTGTTTTCATCATGGTTCTCCTTTCAAATCTTACGATTGTAATATAAATATTATAAATGGGAATGATAGGATTGTCAATTTCCGTAAAACTTTATTTACAGAAAATCATAAATTTTTCAATTTGTAACATTTCTAGGACATTTTTGTTGTAAAATAAGATTTAAATGATACTAAAATATATTGTAAAGGACAAAAAGAAATGAAACAGATTTTAATCGTGGAAGATGATGCTCTTTTAAATAAAATGTTGGTGTACAATCTGAAATCGGCATCCTATGGAATTTCTTCTGTGGAAACAGTAAAAGAGGCGCAGGAAGTGATGAAGAATCAGCGGTTTGACATGGTGCTGTTGGACATTAATCTTCCGGATGGGAATGGATATGAAATTGCAAAAACAATCCGGGAGAAATACAGTGATACGATTGTGATTTTTCTTACAGCCAATGACAGGGAAAGTGACGAGATACGGGGGTATGAATTGGGAGCGGTTGATTATATTACGAAGCCCTTCTCTATTCACTCTCTGCAAAGAAAAGTGGAAAATGTAATGAGAATGATGAAACATCATGCGACTATGCAGGATGTTTTTGATGATGGAAGGTTATTTTTAAACTTTACGGAACAGACTGCTATGTTGAATGGGAATCCGTTAACATTATCTACCCTGGAATTTCGGATGCTGAATCTGTTCTGTAAGAATCGCAACAGAGTATTAACCAGAAAACAGTTATTAGAAAAGATATGGGATTGCACAGAAAACTATGTAGATGAGCATACATTGACCACCACTTTGAGCCGAATCCGAGGGAAGATTGAAGGGAATGGAACGGTCTATATTAAAACCGTGTATGGTATGGGATATAAATGGACAGGGGGTGAACCATCGTGAAAGAAAAGAACGATTCTATAAAGAAGATGTTGTTTCTGCTTAGTGCAGGCATGGCAGTGTCTATGTTAGGAATTACCCTGGGATGTTTTTTCATAACAAAGCAGGTGGAAGTTCTATGGAGTGGCTTGCTCTTGACTGCCTGTGCAAGTGTGTGGATCGTTTTGTTAGTGCAGGCTTTTGGAATACGACTTTCACAATTCACTTCTGAATTATGTCAGGTTTTAGATGAAATGATAAATCAAAGCCAGGCTCCAAAACAGATCAAAGACCAGGAGACCTTATTTGCAAGGATTCATCATCGGTTGGTGCGGTTGTATGGAATTTTGCAGGAAACAAACCGGAAAGTAGATGGAGAGAGGCAGGAACTGCAGGTTTTGGTATCTGACATTTCCCATCAGGTTCGGACGCCTGTCAGTAATATGAAAATGATCATTGATACTTTGCTTACCAAGCCCATGGAGCAGCCGGAAAGAGCAGAGTTTTTGAAAGGCATAAGGGGACAGGTGGACAAGCTGGATTTTTTGATTCAGGCCCTTGTGAAAACCTCCCGTTTGGAAATAGGAGCCATTCAATTAGAAAAAGAAGAGGGATATCTGTATGATACATTGGCTCAGGCAATGAGTGCAATCATGTATCATGCAGAACAGAAAGAAATTCAGGTATCGGTAGATTGCCCCGAAGATTTGTGCGTTTCCCATGACAGTAAATGGACGGAAGAGGCTCTTTTTAACCTGTTGGACAATGCAGTAAAATATACCCCGGCAGGAGGTAGTATAGAGGTTTTTGTAGCACAATGGGAAATGTATGTGGAAGTGAAAGTAACAGATACAGGAAAAGGAATTTCAGAAAGTAATCAGGCAGCCATCTTCAAACGGTTTTACAGGGAAGAAGAGGTGCATAACCAGCCCGGTGTGGGAATCGGACTTTATTTAGCCAGAGAGATTGTGACGCAGCAAGGCGGTTATATTACGGTGGAATCCGAGGTGGGAAAAGGTTCTGTATTCTCTATTTTCCTGCCAAGATGGTAGTGTAGGAGTCCAAAAGCGGAGGAGAAAAATGGCAGCGGTAAAAGTGGTTTCGCTCACAAAAGAGTATATAGATGGAGATCATTATCTCAAAGCAGTTGACAACGTATCCTTTTCCATAGAAGAAGGAGAATTTGTTGCAATAGTGGGAGTTTCCGGAAGTGGAAAATCTACCTTGTTAAATTTAATCGGAGGATTGGAAAGACCAACCCATGGATGTGTGTTTATCCATGATGTGGATATTACGCAGTTATCTTTTGAGGAACAGACAGACTTTCGCAGATGGCATATTGGCTTTATCTTTCAGAAGTATAATCTGATTCCTACCATGAATGTATATGAAAATATTGTACTTCCGGCAAAACTGATGAAACGGAAGGTGGATGAAAAAGAGGTTTTCAGATTGGTGAAAGATTTGGAAATCCAAGAGAAACTGTTTCAAATGCCGGATGCCTTATCTGGCGGGCAGCAGCAAAGAGTTGCTATTGCCAGGGCAGTTTATACCCATCCCACCATTCTTTTAGGGGATGAATTAACAGGAAATTTGGATTCCAGAACAAGTGCTTCTGTTATGAAACTGCTAAAAGGAATTTGCAGCCAATATCAACAGACGTTACTCATTGTTACCCATGATGAAAACGTTGCAGCTATGGCAGATCGGATCATCTGCATGAAAGATGGAAAGGTTGTGGAAAATGGCAAATTATGAGTATCATCAACCAGCGGAACAGGTGCTTTTCGAGTCATACAAAAAAGGAAACCGAAACAAAAACCGCCTTTTGTGTTTGGCGGTTACGCTTACGGTAAGTGTTATTTTTTGCATTTTAAGTTTGGTATATGGGAAGCTGCAGGTGGATGTTCAAAAGAATATCAGAGCCGATGGAATGTCCGTATCTGCCTATATCGAAAATGGTACAGAGGAAATGACACAGCAGCTTGGCAGTCTGTCTTACATATCGGAAACAGGGAAACAGAAATTTGCAGGGAAGTTGTTAAGCCAGAATCTTAAATATTGTGATTGTGTTGTGGCAGATGAAAGTACGTTTCAGAAAATGCTTGCTCCGGCATATACGCAGATAGCAGGCAAATATCCCAAAAGAGAGCAGGATATCATGCTTTCTACCAAAACACTGGAATATTTGGGGATTTCTGATCCACAGATTGGGATGGAAGTAGAACTGGATTTTTATTGGAATGATGTATTCCATACAGAAGGAACCGGACTTCAGAAATTCACCCTTTCCGGATATTTTACGGAATATCAGAATCAAGGGGCAAGTTCCTCCGTTGCATTTCTGTCGGAACAAAAACTCATTGAAAATAAAATGACCTGGAATCCTTGTCGGGTATTGCTTGATGTGAAAGAAAAGTCAGCCAGCGGACTTCAGATGGAGCAGAAGTTGACAGAAGATGTTGAACTTCAGGAAGGACAACGGGTTATCAGCCGGGATTCTGCAGTTTACAGGGCAATGGAAGGAATGGCAGGGAGTTATGGATTTGCAGCAGTGCTATCTTTTTTGACATTATTGTGTATGTTTTTATTTGTTTCTAATATTTTGAATCTGTCATTGGAAAAAGATCTGCAGCAATATGGACTTTTAGAAGTTATTGGTGTGCAGCCGAAACAAATTGTAAGAACAATGTTTCGGCAAATGCTGGAAATTGTATTAAAGGGAAGTTTTCTGGGCGGGCTTGCAGGCAGCTTTCTTGTATTAGGAGCTTTGCCTTATCTGGTGAAAACCATGTATTTGGAACAGGCAGGAGAATTAGAAGGAATCCACCTTTTTCAACCGGCCTTTCTTTTGATAGCAATCATTCCGGCAGCCTTTACAGCAGGAGTTGCGGTGCTTCTAGTAAAGAGAAAGCTGAACAATCTAAGCCCATTGGAATGTATGAAATATGAAGAGGCTTCTTTGCAGAAAAAAGAATCCCATCCTACGCATCAAAGGTATCGAAGCTGGGGCAGATACCCGGAAATATATCTGGCGAAAAGATATTTGTTCCGTAATAAAAGAGCATTTTTTATCACCATAATTTCCTTAACCATGGGATGTGGATTGGCACTTTGGTCTGCTGTTATGGTGCGAGGGGTAGATTTACAAAATCGTTATTTGAAGGAACCGGATTTCCAGATAACTCTTACTCAGGAAGCATGTACTACTTTGATGGAAACCTCACCAGATACAGAACATATGGTATTCTTTCCAAAAGAATGGTTAGAAGAAGTACAGAAAATCGCAGGAGACAGCATACAGGATGAAGTACAGATACAGGGCTTTTATCCGATTATTGGGAAAAATGGAAGAGAGAGTATTCGATTGTTACATGGCGCAGATGAGCAGAACACGGTGATTCAAAAAATCAATTCCCAAGAGAAAGAAAAACTGCAGTCCTTTGTAGCAAAACAGGACCTGCCAGTAGACTGGGAAACATTTGAACATGGAAAGGGAACGTTACTTCTCCATGAACATCAAATATCAGAAGAGAACGAAGAGAGAGCTGTCAAACAGATCGGGGAAGAGATTGAGGTTTACGATTTGGTTCCTGTTGGAACAGAAATGGCTGGATTGACTCCGGAAACACTAATAAACTGCGGATATGTGGACAGGATGGACGAAGCATTCCCGGAATTAGAGCTATGCTGGGAGGGAAAAGACACGAATATTCTGCTTGTTACGGAAGAAACCTATCAGGAATTGTCTAAACATCTGACACCTCAGATTTTTGCCATTTCTTTCAATGTGGATGGCAGACAGGAAAATTCCATGAAAGCATCTTTCAAAGAGCTTCTTAGAAGTGCAAATATGGAATTTCAATCAGAAAGAGGGTATGATGAAAATCTAAATTTATTGCAAATGGAGTGTAAATCCGACCTGTTATTAAAAGAGCAGAACGATATTCAGACAAGCAGATGGTTCTTGCTTGCGATCAGTGCTTGTCTGGTTTTTATCGGGATTCTGAATTTTTTGAATGTAAGAATGACTGATATGATACTGAGAAAAAAGGAATGTATTACCATGGAAAATATCGGAATGACCAAAAAGCAGTTATATAGGATGTTTCTTGCAGAAGGCATTCTTACCTGGCTGATACTTTGCGGACTGTTGCTCACAGTGGGAACCCTCTTGCTCTATGGAGCTGGATGGTATATGAAAACAAAGATTTCCTATTTTGTATTCGTTTATCCGTTTAAAGAAATGGTTTTCATATTGCTGATTTTACTTGCAGGAAATGTGTTGATGCCAAGAGTCTTTGGTAAAAGAATTCTGAAAAAAAGTGAAAAGTAAAAAAAGACGAAATTGCAGTAGATTGCCTTTTAGGTGTCTGCTGCATTTTTTGAAATGTCCTAAATTTGTAACAATTCAAGCCAAAATTCCTTGAATTTCTTCTCTATTTCGGACATTTCTGGGACATTTGTATTTTATAATAGGTTCATCAACAAAGAGGTGAAAGGAGTTTTTAGATATGAGTATTTTGCAGACAATCGATTTAAAAAAATATTATGGTACGAAGCCGAATATTACAAAAGCACTGGATGGTGTGAATTTTTCAGTAGAAGAAGGTGAATTTGTTGCAGTGGTAGGGACCTCAGGATCCGGAAAATCCACGATGCTTCATATGATGGGCGGTCTTGATACCCCTACCAGTGGAAGTGTCATTGTCAGAGGAGAAGATTTAGCAAAGAAAAATGATGAAGAACTGACGATTTTCAGAAGAAGGAATATTGGATTTATCTTCCAGAACTATAATCTGGTGCCAATTTTGAATGTTTATGAGAATATTGTACTTCCCGTAGAACTGGACGGAGATACGGTAGATAAAAGGTTCTTGGAAGAAATTATTCATATGCTGGCGTTGGATGATAAGTTAAAAAATATGCCGAATAATCTCTCCGGCGGACAGCAGCAGAGAGTTGCCATTGCCAGAGCCTTAATCAGTAAACCAGCCATCGTGTTGGCCGATGAGCCGACAGGAAACCTGGATTCCAAGACCAGTGCAGACGTTTTGGGGCTGATTAAGCGAACCAGTTCAGAGTTCAATCAGACCGTAGTAATGATTACTCACAATAATGAGATTGCACGACTTGCAGATAGAATTGTGAGGATTGAGGATGGAAAGATTGTAAGTTAGGGAGGTGGCAGGCTATGACTTGGCCTTTTGAAAATAATACAAATGGAATTGTCAAGAATCTGGCAAAGAGAAATTTAAAAAGCGAAAAACGAAGAAATATCATGGTAATAATATCGGTAGTTTTAGCCGCTTTTTTAATCAGTCTTTCTGGTTTGGTTGGAGTTTCACTGATGCAAACAGAAAAGAAGAAAGTGATAGATACTTACGAAGCAACTTATGTACAGGTAGATGAAGCCCATATAGAAGATTTAAAACAGGTACCGGAATTTGCACGTGTGGGAGAATACTATATGTACGGGGAGGAAGTTTCTACACAGGGATTTAAAGGTTTCTTTGCTTATACGGATAAGGAAACCCTGTATATGGCACGTTCCCAGATGAATTTGGCAGATGGAGACTTACCGGAAGAGAAAAATGAGATTGCAGTAAGTAAAGAATGGCTTTCAAAATTCTTCCCAGACAGTCATATTGGTGATTCTGTTACCTTGGATACAGAAAGTTTTTCAGGGGACTATACCATTACAGGTATCTTAGATACAACAGGGCAAGAAAAACAAAATATATACTCTTTTCTTATTTCAAAAGAAATGCTAAAGCAGTGTACGAAGTATGAACCTGATGGATATTTTGCTTATGTACATCTGAATCATGTGGATCAGTTAGACGGAGAACTTATTAAATCTGACATTCAGAAGATTAAAGAGGAGTTGCAGATACCTGGAGTCGGATTTCATGATGCGTACTTCCGTTATATTGACGGAGACATTTCCATGGAGAATGTTTTGCTGCTTATGGCTTTTGCCGGTATTGTTTTGGTAGGCGGATGTGTTGTCATACAAAGTATTTTCCGCATTTCCATTATTGATAAAATAAAAAGTTATGGTCAGCTTCGGACGATTGGTGCTACTAAAAAGCAGATTATGCGTATTGTAAAAAAAGAAGGACATTCTCTGGGGTGGAAAGGTATGTCTATCGGAATTTTGCTTGGTTTAGGAGTGACACTTTTGCTATTTCCCAAAGGATTTTCTCTTTTAGGCTATCTTCTGGTGATTGGAGGTACGGTATTCATCTGCTGGACCATGATTTGTCTGTCTATCCGAAAGCCTGTGAAATTAGCCGCAAATATCTCACCAGTTGAAGCAGTTCGTTTTACTTCCCTTCAAAAGAAGATAAAGAACCGGGAAAAGAGAAAAAAGATTAGTCCTTGTTCTCTTGGAATGCTGAATTTTCACAGAGATTGGAAGAAAACAGTCAGCATTGTGTTTTCTCTAAGTTTGGGTGGGATTCTGCTTTTGGCTGTTAGTTCTTTGTTGCTTCTGCAATCCCCGGAAAAAATGGCAAGGCAGCATTTCAAAAATGGGGATTATAAGATTTACATTGATTCGGATATGGAGCATATTGATCTTCTCAAACAGGGGAATCCATTGAATGAGGAATTGAAACAGGAAGTTTTGGGGATTGATGGAGTAGAAGATATTCTGGTTACAAGGAAATCTGCAAGTTATGGAGCTACTTTTGGTGGAATTACTGCGCGCGGTACTTGCGACATGATTACTAACGAAAATAAGGAACTTCTGGAACAGGCTGTTGTAGAAGGAAGTATGCCGGGCGATAATAGTATTTTATTGAAAGACAATTATCGTGATTTTGATGGGAAAGAGAAATTGGGGGAAACCATAGAACTTTCATTGGGAGAGAAAACAATTTCTGTAACCATATCAGGATTTTTTGATGGGGGAAAAACAATTTTTGCCAGTGGACATGGCCCAATCGGAGTGGATGGACCAATGATGTTTTTGTCGGAAGAACTGTTTCAGGAATTAATACCAGATGTAACTAATTTTGATTACTCCTGGGACATTGTCTGCGATCCGGAGAAATCCGAAACAGTGGGAAAAGCTTTGGAGAATCTTGTTGTTTCCCATACCGATATTGGATTAGATACCTTTGAGGATAAGGTAGATAGTTATGAGTATATGAATGTAGCATATGGTGTAATGCAGGTGATTTCATGGTTTATCTTTTTGTTTGGTGTGATTAATCTTATCAATACAACACTTTCCAATCAATATTCCCGCAGACAGGAAAGTAGCGTGTTGCGTTCGATTGGGTTAGCGCCGAAACAATTAGCGCAAATGACGGTATGGGAAGGAATGGGGTATGTGGTTAGCAGTATTTTGCTTATGCTTGCCATTGGACTTCCAATTACGCTTCTGGTATGGAGGAAATTCAGTATCAGTTCTTACGCTGGACAAATTCTCCCTTACGAATTTCCAGTGTTGCAGATGGGAGCATATGTAGCAGTCATTGTTGCAGTAGAACTTATTTTGTCCATTTGGACAATCCGCAGACAGAAAAAACAATCCCTGATTGAACAAATGCGGGCAATGGAATAACCGTTTTTTTAGTATAACGATTTGTCAAATATGGAGGTGATACAACCATGACCCTGCCTTTTGAGAATGATACAAGAGCTGTTGTAAAACGTCTATCCAATAGAAATATAACAGCAAATCGAAAAAGAAATATCTTTACTATTTTGACCATTGCCCTTGCAAGCGCATTATTATCTGCCATTGTCCTTTATGGCTTTGGTGTGCCACAGAAAACACAAAAACTGAATCAAAAGACAGCGCAGATTGTATATCACGCGATTTCTGAGCCACAGGGGCAGGAACTATATCATCAAGAAGAAATTGCATGGGTTGGAGAATTTTTTAATGCATTTTCTGAGGAAATAAACCATTCAACCGTTCATTTTACTTATGCAAATGCAGCTATGCTAAAATCCCAGAGTATGCACTATTCGGGAGATTTACCGGTTTCGGAAGATGAAATTGTAGTACAGGAAGCCTTTTTGGATGATTTGGGATATTCCAATAAATTGGGGCAGACTATTCAAATCCCCTTTTCTGACGGAACGATGCATGAGTTCAAATTAACGGGAATCTTAGATGTGAAAACAGGAGATATTGGACGTTATACAGCCATTATATCAAAAGAGCTGGCAGAGCAGCAGTCTGGAAATAATATGGTGATGGATTACTATATTGGCTTGAAGAACGCCAAAAATATGAGTGAAGAAGAAGCAACCAGCTATGCAAACACTCTGGCACAGCAATTAGAAATTTCCGATGACAATGTGATTGTCCGTTCTACTTATTTCAATTTAAAGGACGAAAATCGTGGAAGTGATATGCTGTTTTACTTCCTGATTGGTTTTATAACTTTCGTTGGTTCCGGCATTGTGATTTATTCGATTTTTTATATTTCAGTAGCCAGTAGTATTCGGAATTATGGACAGCTTCGCACCATTGGAACAACAAAGCGGCAGATTAAAAAAATGGTTTATCGTGAGGGAAAACTGCTGGCTACCATTGGTATTCCTATAGGGCTGGTGATTGGAAATGTAATCGGCTATTTTCTGGTTCCCGATCGCTGATTGTAGCCATCATTGTTGTGTGCTTTTCTTTCATCAACCTTGTAAATACGACAATTACGAACTTTCTATCACGAAGGCAGGAAATAGGAATGTTACAGGCCATCGGGTTGAGCAAAAAACAACTAATCAGAATGTTGTGTTATGAAGGATTGATTTATTCTGCTTTTGCTACACTTGTAACCCTGCTTTTGGGAGCTGGACTTGGTTTTCTATGCGTACAGGCAGTTAAAACAGTGAATCCATATTTCTATTATTCATTCCCGTGGCTGGTGGCATGATCTATTTAGGGCTTCTGTTAATCGTGCAGTTTATTTTAATTTCTTATACAACGGGAAATCTGAAAAAACAATCTCTTGTTGAACAAATAAGAACAACGGAATAAGACGAATTGGGGCAGGGAAACTTGCTCCAATTTTAGCTGTATTATGTTATAATGCAGTTTAGGAGGATTGTTATGAACACAGAAATTTTAATTATTGAAGATGATCCGGTGATTCGGAAAGAACTGCAAACCATACTGGAGGGAAATAAATATCACACATCTGTTATTGAGGATTTTTCTGATGTAACAGAACAGGTACGAAAAATAAATCCACATCTGATTTTACTGGATATTAAATTGCCGCAGGAAAACGGGTTTACCATTTGTTCTGGCATTCGGAGCTTTTCCCAGGCTCCGATTATCTTTGTTACCAGCTGCAATACGGATATGGATGAATTGAACAGTATTATGCTGGGAGGAGATGCTTTTATCACAAAGCCCTATCACACAGCCATTTTACTGGCAAAAATTGCTTCCTTGCTGAAACGCGCTTATCCTGATTCACAAAGCAGGCATTTGACGTATCAGGGAGTTTCTCTGTCTTTGGAGACTGGTACAATAGAAGCAGAAGGAAAACAAACAGAACTTACCAAAAATGAATTGAAGATTATGTACTATCTATTTGAACATGCCGGAACTATCTGCACAAGAGCAGATTTAATTGAATATTTATGGGACGATCAACTCTATGTAGACGATAATGCATTGAGTGTAAATATTGGGCGCATCAGAGAAAAACTGTCAAAGATTGGTGTTAAGGACTTTGTTAAAACAAAACACCGTCAGGGGTACACATTATGAATGGAAAACAGTATTGGAAAGACAAAATTCCCCTTTTGATTATCAATATCGTCTGTATGGTATTGTTATCGGTTTTTTTGTTCTTTGTAGGAAATAATGTAGATAGTATTGTAGTGATTCTTATTATCTGGATATTGTTACTGGCTGGTATACTGGCATTTACCTATTATCAAAGAAAAAGGAGATTAAATAAATTAGTAAAGATGGCGGAAGGTCTGGAAGAAAAATACTTGTTGTCAGAGATGCTGCCAGAACCGGAAGGTGCGGAAGAACAGGTTTATTTTCAACTTTTAAAAATGGCTTCCAAATCTATGCTGGAACAGATTGGAACAGTAGCAAGGGAGAGAC